>JAABUZ0100000037.1_pt1 | contig 276990 bp, 284 predicted proteins | sample 5562091 | NCBI WGS metagenome assembly JAABUZ01 (sample SAMN12813069, study PRJNA571459) | rock metagenome | isolation source: Antarctica rocks | place: Antarctica: Victoria Land, Linnaeus Terrace sud | collected 2015-12-21 | reverse complement strand
TAAAAAAATTCGCATTATTTAAATTACTAAAAATAGTTTAAAAATAATAACGCACAAATAACATACAAATGCATTATCTAAATGCATTACTATATAATATTATAAACAAATTAATTAAATTAATTAACTTAATTAAGTTAATTAATGCACTTTTTTAAAAATAATCTAAATTTTTCGAGTCTTGGCGAGTCGAGCCAAGTTATACGCTAAGTACTTCATATTTATCCTTTGACTCGACCCAAATACTTGGGTTAAGATTTCTAATTCAAATCAAGTCTTGGCGAGCTAGGAACCTGGCTCGAACTCGATGATTCAACTCGACGCGACCAGTCTAATTGTATAGTTAATATTACTTTTTGTTTTTAATTTATCTTTTATTTCTATTTTAAATCTAGATTCTTTTCGACAATTTTTTCTTTAAATTATTAAATATTTGTCGAGATATTGCGTTAGTTTATTGTTGTTCTTTGTCTCGAAATTGCAAGCATTGTAGGTACGTAATATAATACTTTAATTATTAATTCTAATAATATTTTCAATTATATATAAATTATTAATATAGCAAAAAGAAAGATGTCTCAAGATAATCTACGTATTACGTATTGATAATTGCGAACAAAAATAACAAATTGCGTTACAAGATTTCGAGTCTAACGCTAAATTCTATGAAAAAAAAGTATTGTTAGTTTTATAAAATTGCAATTAATAGCAATATATACAAATTAATATTTTAAAAAAAAACAAGAAAATTTGTAATATACAAGAAGATATAAGATATATTTATTAGCCTGATCGTCGGGCTCGATTTCGCGGGGGAATCGCTAAGTAATCGGGCTCGAGAAGCTTAACTTCAAAAAACCTTAAATTTTAAAAAATTTATAACTTTTTTGTATTTTATACGTATTCTATCAAAATTACGTTGTTTTGTAGAGAATTTAGCGTACTTCTAAACAAAAAAAGAATTACTCGATTTGAACTAGTTTGCGTAGCGCAATTAATTAATTTAGCTTCGAGTTAAACAAAGAAGTCTGTCCAAATCCTCGGGTTAAACAAAAAAAATGTGTCTGACCCGATCCAACAATCACACTAATATTTATCTTACTACTTTATTTATAATATAAAATAGATACTAATTCTTATTTATGTTCAATTGAATATTAAGACAAATATCGATAATTATTATTATAATATTCTTATATAAATTGAATCTAGCAATTAGATTATTACAATTTATAATTAATTAAAGTGCTAATCAAACAATATTTAATCAACTATATAAGATATAATCTCTATTATTAATAATTGTCTCTTTCTAACAATAGAATTGTTTTTATATGCATCAATACTTAAGCTTAAACGCGTTCGAAACAATTATTTGTATTCTAAATTTTAGAGTCACTCTTAATATTAACAAGAAACTAATATTAAAGTAAAAAAATGCGTTTTGCTATTACTTAATATTTAATATTTAAAATTTATAGATATTAAGTTCTCTAAATTAAATAACTTAAATCTAATTTAAATTACAAGATTATACTATAAATTAAGAGAAAAGAAGACATTAAGCAAGCACAAACTTATATTTAGAATTAGATTTGCTAAATCTAGTTAAGATCTAGTTAAGATTTAACTTAAATACAAAATTATGCTATAAATTAAGAGAAGAAAAGACATTAAACAAGCACAAACTTATATTTAAAACTAGATTTATTAAATTTAATTAAAATTTAATCGAGATTTAATTTAAATATAAGATTATGCTATAAATTAAAAGAAGAGAAGGCATTAAATAAGCACAGACTTATATTTAGAATTAGATTTGCTAAATCTAGTTAAAATCTAATTAAGATTTAATTCAAATATAAAATTATATTATAAATTAAAAGAAGAAAAGATATTAAGCAAGCACAAACTTATATTTAGAATTAGATTTGTTAAATCTAGTTAAGATCTAGTTAAGATTTAACCTAAATATAAAATATGCTATAAATTAAGAGAAGAAAAGACATTAAACAAATACAAACTTATATTTAGAATTAGATTTGCTAAATTTGATTAAAATTTAATTAAGATTTAATTCAAATACAAGATTATACTATAAATTAAAAGAAGAGAAGACATTAAGCAAGCACAAACTTATATTTAGAATTAGATTTGCTAGATTTAATCGAAATCTAATTAGGATCTACTCTAAATTCTAAGATTACAAAATAAACGTATAAATTAGAAGAAGGTTAATAACAATTTTATTGCACTTAATTGTAAGAACTTTGTGCTACTTTATTCTAAATATACTTCTATTATTATTAGATTTCTTGTATATTCTTAATATTAATAGATGCATTTATAAAAGTATTAATTTATCTAGCAACTTCGATTCTTTGTTTTTTCTTAATATTTATAATCTCGAATATATTAACAATAAAGTCGAATTTTATCTTTTATCTCTTGTTTATTATGCGTTTAATTCTTGATATTGTATAAAGCATATAATAAAATACTTTATTAATATTGTCTTAATAGTAAGCGAATTTAAAAATCTATTTGTTCGACTTTAAATTAATAATAAATTTAAATATAGCAGCAATTGTTGCTTGTTAAAGATTTAACATTGTTTTTATAAGACTTATTATATTAATAAAAGTATTTGATTAATTATAAGCTAAAATATTGTTAGTTTTTATATTTTTCTTAAGTATAAATATGTTAACTATTATATTGCGCTTTGCTTAACTATCGTAATTTATTTATATATATTGACTTAATATAAGATATTCGCAAAGAAATTGTATAAAAAAAGTTAATGCTTGTTAATTATAAAGTATATCGAATATTATGCTCAATTTATAAAATAATAGATACTTCGATTTTTGTAAATAAAAGTACTAAGTTAAAGTATCAACTTACGTATTCTATTATTAGTATTATTTTAAAAAACAAAAATATAATAGATATTAAAACGCTAAAAAATAATTTAAAAAATAATTTGATAACTTTTAATTTTAAAATATTTTAAATAAAATGTAAATAAAAGTTTGCTAAAAAGCAATGATTTTTTGTTCAATTAATAATCGAGTTTATATATATACTCTTTACTTTAGCATTTATTTATTTTATCTTTTATTTAAAAAAGTTAATATTGTATTCGATTACAAATAATATATTGTTATAAACATAAAATAAGCTAGTTTCTTTATAGATTTTCTCGAACTTTAATATTGTTAATTTCTTTAAATATTGTCGAGAATAAATTTGTTTGTAATAATTTTAATTTTAAATAGATTGCAATTCTTCAAGCTATTGTAAGCGCATACTTTTCTACTTAATTATTAATTATCTATAGTTAATACGAAATTATTTAAGAATAAAATAAGAACAATCTTTAATATAATTTTTTAAACTTGATTAAGTAATTCTTGAATTAACAACTCTTTTTGTAATATTAAGTAATAATACAAAGTACAATCTTCGCAAAGAGTTAACTAAATATATTTATCTCTTTTTTTATTTTTTTGTTAATAGTTTTTTAATATTTTTTAATAGTTTTTTTTATTACTTTTATTATAATTAGTTAAAAAATATAATACAAATACTTTAAGATTCTAGTGCGCTTAAAAGTTTGTAATATTATTATAGTTAACAACAATAATAGAAATAAAGTATTAATTAATTTTGAACAAAAGTATTTGTTAAAATCGAAACTTCAATTTGTTATTCTTTATTTGTTATTAAACTTTTTAAATTCTTTTTTCGAAATCTCGATATTATAGAATTTATTAATATTAAAGAAGCCGCAAAGAAAACAATTAATCTATTGTATCTTTCTTGTTCTCCTTGTATTTTTCTATAAAAAGTAACTATAAATATTGATAATTTTATTATAAATATAAGATTTTTAAAAGCTCTAAATAATTTATTATTATAGCGTAGTATCAACAATTATATTGTAATACTTATTGAAATTAAAATTTCTTTTTGCTTAAAATAATTAATTGTTAAGCTTTTAAATAAATAAATATAAGAATCTCGAATTATTTAAAGTCGATTTCTTAACTTAATTAAAAGTCCCATTTTAAGTTTCTTAAATAACTTATAAAAATATAGAAGCATAATACTTAGTTTTGCTAAATTAATAATCTTGATAATAATTCGATATTAATTGTTAATATTAATATTTAAGACTATAAATAAGATTAATTTTTTAATAAAACAATAATTATAATAATCGAAGTCGAATTTGCACAAATAGACGTCTAATCAAATATTAAAAGTATTAACTAAAAAACAAGTAAAAATCTTAAATACTTAGTAGAAACAATAACAATAAACAACAAACTTTGCTCTTTATTTAAATAAAATATTTTTTAATTGATGCTATAAATAAATTTGAAGAACAACGACAACAATAACTTCGATTATCTATAAATAAATATTGTTAATTTTTATATTATTAATTAAGTTAATATATATTATTTTCTTTAGATTTATTTTGTCTCTTATAGAAATATTACAAAGATCTTAAATACTTATATATACTTTAGTTATAAATTAGATAATCAAATATTATTAATAAAGATAAGCAACAATATATTCGACAATAATTATATAACTTTTTTATCGATTTTTGCAAAAATTAATTTTATAAAATATATAGCGCGCTCTTATATATTGTCGACAAAATATTTATAGAATTAACAAACTTGCATTATTTTAATTCTAATAATTAAGTTAATCTTAATACGCAAACAAAGAAATAATGTTTTAATTCAATATATAAATCTTTGTTTTGCGCTTTATTGTTTTTGTCTTTCTTAATTTTCTTAATATTTTTGTTCTTTTATTTTGTATCTAACGCAACAATAAAAACAATTTTTATTTTTTCTTATTAATTTCGATTGTAATCTTAAACTTAAATTTAACATAATCAATGAATTAAGTTTTAACTCGAACAAGTTAATTCGCTCAATTCTAATCTTGGAATCAAGCAAAAGTTCTAGTCTAATCAAGTAAATCGAGCGCATAGAATGCGTCGAACGTTTAACTTAACTTATTCAATTACATAACGTTACGTAATGCATTAACTATATACGGTTAACGTAAATTTTGCGCTAATCCAATCGAGTTAGCGTAAATTTTGCGCTAGCTTAATCGAATTAGTTTATAGATAAAATAAGATAAGATAAGCGAATACTAATTCGACAAAGTTAGCTTAAGTTCTTAACATTAACTTGACGAAACTCGATTCTAAAATTAAATTCGCGTCTTAATTCTAATTTAATTCTACAAGACTCAAGAGAATAAATCGAGTTAAGAAAAAAGTGTTCGACTCGATTTAACGATTACACTACTTAAATTAATTGTTATTTCAATTGTTCGAAATATTGTTAACAATATTTTTTAATATATTTTTTGCTTAGCTTTCTTAAATAGAGACAAAATAACTATTAACTATTTGTTGTTTAAAAGTTCAAGAATTTAGAAATAAATAACTTCGAATCTAAAATAATACAATATTAGTTTTAAAAATATAAAATAAAAAGAATATTATAATATATCAATTAGCTCTACTAATTTTTTGCGATAACTTTGCTAAACAATATAATAAGATTTTCGTTAACTTAAAAATATTAAGAGAAAGAAAATTAAACAAATTATTTTTAAAATTAATATCGATTAAATATTTTTGCGCTTTTTTTGTTTTTCGAGTAAACTACAATATAAAAGCGAGAGATTAATTTACTTGTATTATCTTATAATTAATATTAAACTTTAATATAATGTTGATATATATACTAGTTTTAACAATCTTGTTACGCAAATTATTATTCTTAAATAAAGCAATAAAACTATTTAATATATAATATTTTAAAACTTAATTAACTTCGTTATAGAAAATATTGTATATTTAAAATCGAATTTAAAGAAAACTTAAACAAAAGTTACTAAATTGCAAACAAATTCTAAATATAATTATAAAAAGCTATCTAGCTTTAAGTTTATACAAGAATATAAATAGTTTTATTCGAAGTAAAATATAGTTAATTGCAAACTTGCTTAATACAAACTTAAAAACAAATTAATAAAGAAAAAACGAAAAAAAGAAAAAAAGCAAAATAAAGAAAGAGCTAAAAAAAGTAAAAAAGAAATTTATTAATAAAAATACTTTTAAAAATTAATATTGTAATTTTATTTTTTAATTTTTTTACAAGCTTTTCTTTTATTACAACTTCAATATTAAATTTATCAATATAAGTAATTGTATCTTTATTAAGACGTTTAATAAATATAAAATACTTAAAAAAAATTATAAAATTTTAAGATTTTTACTGCAAAATATAAACAAAGTTTACGTATTTTAACTTAAATATTATTTTGAAATAGATATTGTCTTTTTAGACTTTAAAAGAACATTATTTTGTTAAACAAACTTTAATACTTAAGTAAGAAATTACTTAACAATATACTTATAAAATAAAAAAAAGACTTGCTTAATAAATATTTTAGTTTAAATATATATATTATTTTTATTAACAAAATTAAGAATTGTTACAAGTAATATTATAATAAATTGTTAATAAATAATATTTCGAGAAATATAATAACAAAAAGAGTACAAATAAACTATAAATATTAAATTTATAATTAAATAATTGTAGATTTATTAAGATAAAATGCATATATATTAAAGTTAGCGCAAAAATAGTAATTTACAATTTAAGTATTAACTTTGTTGCAAGTAGATTAGTCGCGCTAACCCGGAAATGTCACGTGCAAATGCCAAGACCTAGGTTAAAAAAAATTCGAGGAATCGAATCGCTCAAAGTAGTTTAGTCAATTACTATAAGTAGTTTAGCGCGCTTCGCGCTAAACTAATTTGAGCGATTCGATTTCAAAAAATCGTCGCGACCCAGTCTTGGCGTCGGGTCGAGCTAGAGGGGTGATATCATAACCTGGCCCGACGATCAATCTAGTTGCAAGATATCAAATATTAACAAAATAATAATATTAAGAAACTTGCTATTTATTATAAGTTTTCTTAGATTTAACGCAAATAATAGAGACTTCGAAATAGATATTAAATATTAAAAAGTTAAATTACAGAGAATATTTAAATAACAAATTAAAACAAAAATATATTTACAAAAGTACTTTAACGTACTAGAACGTAAAATAAATGATTGAAATTAATTTAATTTAAATTTAATTTATATTTAATCTAAATCTTAATTACAAATAAGAAATACTTACAAGATAATATTAATTTAAGTAACAAATTTAGACTTCTTAAAGAACTTAACTAGAGTTGTTAAAACAATATATAAATCTAAGTATTTATAAATACTCGAAAATTGTATATTCGAATTTTAAAAAACGCATTATAAATATAAATCTCTTTGAAATCGAAAAAAATTAATTTTAAATATTAAAAAAATTGCGTTTTCTATTGTTAAAGCTACTATTTAAGCAATAAAACTTTAATATCTAGTTTCTAAAATTATTTTGCTAAATTATATTCATTTTTTTTATTATTAATTTGACATAATTTTAATAATATAGTTTATCTTATAAATATATTTAAAATATAATATTTAATAGTAAGTTTTATCTACAATTATATTGTAAACAAAGAAAACTTAAAATAATAATATTAAATACAATTAATAAAATCGATTATTATTATTTAAGTTAAAGAGAATATTTTTACTTTATTTCGAATTAATTTTTATCTTTTATAGATTTCTATCTTTTTTTGTAAATTAATAAGCGTATTTATTGTATTATTAATCTTATTAATATTTTTTTTTCTTTAATTCTTAATTATGTTTATTGTTTTAAATATCTTAGCAATAAAGTTTGTTCTAGCTTTTTGTTTTTAACTAATTACGCGTTCGATTCTTGTTTTTGCATAAATAATATAATAAGTTATTTAATTAATATTATTTTAACAATAAGCGCATTTAAGTATTTACTTGTTAAGCTTAAGATTGTAAAGTAATATGTATAAAATAATTATTGTAACTTGTTACAAATTTAAGTTTATCTTTATAACTTTAATTATCTTAATAAGAATATTTAATTAACTTTGATTTAGAAGCTTCTTAATCTTTACGTCTTTCTTTAATATAAAAGCATTTATTGTTAACTTGTGCTTTAATAAATTGTTATAATATATTTAAGACTTGCAATTCAATATACAATACTTACAAATATATTATATAAAAAAATTAATGCTTGTTAATTACAAAGTATATTAAACAATATACTTAATATATAAGATAAAGAAAACTTTTATTTTAAGAAATAAAGAAAATATAATAAGATATTGACTTACGCATTTTATTACAAGTGTTATTTTAAAGAAAGCGAATATTATAAGACTTAAAGTATTAAAATACTTTTTAAAAAGCATTTTAATTGCGTTAAGTTTTAATATATTACAAATAATTTGTAAATAGAAATTTGTTAAAGAATACTTATTTTGTAGTCAATTAGTAATTAAATTTATATAAATCCTCTTAACGTTTGTATTAATTTACTTTGTTATATTTTTAAAAACAATAAAGACAATAAAGATTAAATAGAGAAAATTGCTACAAATACAAAGAAGATAAACTATATTAAAAACGCTTTTAATTTTTAATAATTTTAATCTTGTTAAATATTGTCGAAAATAAACTTAAATATACTAACTTTAATCTTATTTGACTTGCAAATCTTTAAGTTGTTTTATTTTTATCTTAAATTAAGAGTCAATTATTAAATTGTATATTGCAAGATGCTTTTCTAAAAATCTTGCAATAATTAATAATTGTATAAGATTCTAAAGATTTATAAGATATTCTTTGTTTTAAAGACTCTTATTATAATATTAAATCAAAATATAAAATAAAAGCTTTACAAAGACTTAAATTACTTTGTTTGCTTTTTTTGTCAATTTCTTTATCTTAATATCTCGATATCTTTTGATAATTTTCTTTACAAATTGTAAATCGATTAATCGAAAATTGTAATAAAGATATTTAAAAAAATCTTAAAACTTAAAGTTTGCAATTTTAAGAGAAACTACAATATTAATAGAGTTGAAATTAATAATTATCTCTAACAAAGTTGCAAATTAAAATCGATATATTAATTTAATATTCTTTATAAGATCGATTATCTTTTATAATTCTTTTCGAAAATTCTTTATATTATATAATTTGTTAATTATAAAAAATTTACAATATAAACAAACAATTTTTTTTGTCTCTATAATTGTCTCTTTCTTTTTCTAAAAATTGTATATATATAATTTTATAAATTTATTTTCTAGACGTAACTTTTATAAGTTTTAGATTGTTAACAATCAAATAGAGATACTTGTCAAAAATAAAATTTTATATTTAATTAATTAATTAATAAATGTTTGTTTCGATAACTTAATATTAAAATCTTAAATAATCTTGAATTTATTTTTTGATATTTGCGATAATTGTACGTCGAAATCTTTAAAAAGTTTGTAAAGTTTTATAAATATAATATTAAGACTTTTAAGATTAACAAATTTAATTATAGCTTAATATTAATTATTAATATTAATTCTTAAGACAAGAAAGACAATAGAGTTGTTAATAAAGAAAACTTCGTAAAACTTAAATTTTAATTAATAGAGATATACGTCTAATTAAGAGTAGAAAGTATTTGCTAAAAAAACAAAAAAAGAACTTTGATACTTTAAAAAGGCAATAAAGATAAATAGCAAATTCTTGCTTTTATTTATTTCGAATTCTTTGCTATCGAAGTTATAGCTAATATCGAAAAATAATAGCGATAATAATTTCTATAGTTTGTATATAAGCATCGTCAATCTTTAAGCTGTCTGTTAGATTAATAGAAATTATTTTTTCTAAATTTATTTTATCTTCTACAAGTTCTTTATATAGATTATTTTTATTTATATTAATTATTGCAATAAAAAAAGCAATCAATTATTGCTAATAAAATATAAATAGTAGCATATCTAGCAAGTAATACTTAACTTTATTGTTAATTGCAATTAAAACTATAAATAAAAACTAAATAGCGCATAATCAAATATTATCGATCTTATGCTTGCATAGCTAGAAATCTTAAGTTGCTTTAAATCTTTTGTGTTAGTTCTTATATAAAAACAAGAAAACAATATATTAACTCGATATTTATATCTTTAAATTAATCATTATCTTTTTCGATATTCTTGTCTTGCAAATTCTTATTATTTAATTTCGACTCTTTAATATTGACAATCTTTACTTTTATATTAGTTTCTTAACTAAAGACTTAAATTTAAATAATTAATTTTTCTTTTTGTCTAAGATATTGCTAATTATTTTTTTTTACTTTGTTTTTTTCAATTTTCTTCGATAAAAATAAAGAGATTATTAATTTCTTTTTATTGTTAAACTCTAAATATTTAAATATAAAACGCTTCGAATCTAAAACAATACAATATTAGTTTTAAAAATATAAAGTATAAAAAGTATTATAATATGCTAATTAACTTTATTAATTTTCTTCGACAACTTTGTTTAACAATATAATAGAGTTTTTGTTAATTCAAAGATATTAAGAAAAAGAAGATCGAACAAATCATTTTTAAAATTAATATTAATAGAAGATCTTTGCACTTCTTTTGTTTTCTAATTAGATTGCAATAAAAAGGCAAGAAATTAACTTATCTATATTGTCTTATATTTAAATTAGAATTCGAAAATAATTATTGTTTATTTGTTAAGCTTAATAAACTTTATTGCGCAAATTATTATTTTCGATTAACTTATATAATCTTGTCAATATAACATATATCAAAATTTAATTTACTTTGTCTATAAAGATATTGTGTATTTGTAGTCGAATAACAAAAGAATTTAAAAAGAAATTACTAAATTGCAAGTTAATATTAAAAACAATTGTAAAGAGTTGTTTAGCTATAAGTTTGCATAAAAGTATAATTATCTTTATTCGAAACAAAATACAATTAAATTCGAATTTGCTTAATACAAGTTATAAAGCAAACTAATAGAAAGAAAGCAAAACAAAAAAGAATAAAAAAATAGAAAAAAAGTTAAAAGAGCAAAGAACAAACTTGTTAACGCAAAAAGCTTTTAGAGATTAATATTGTAATTTTATCTTTTTATTTTTTTTACAAGTTCTTCTCTTATTACAACTTTAATATTAAAATTATTAATATAAATAAATGTATTTTTATTAAGACATTTAATAAATATAGAATAATTGACAATCTTTATTAAGTTTCGAAATTTCTTTTGCAAAATACAATTACTTTTTGTTTGCTTTTAAATAAGTATTGTTTTAAAATAAGAATGCGCTTAATATGCTTTTAAAGTAATATTGTATTAACAAACAAGTTGTAAAGTTTTATCGAAGAAGTTCTTAATAATATTTAAGTAATTAAGAAAATACGCTCTTTTCGCATATATTTGCGTTTAAGCTTTTAAAATTTTGTTATAATTAAAATTAAAAACAAATAAATAAAATACTATTGTAAGTTCTTAATAAATAAGTTCTTAATGGTTAAACTAACAAAAAAATAATAAGAAAGAGAAGAGCAAGCAATAACATTAAGATTATTATCAAAAATCTAAGAGCTTATTAACGCAAAATATATATACGTTAAATTTAATTTAATAATAGTAATTTATAATACGCTATTATATAATCTATATATTTAAGCAAGATCTTAATCAAATTTGAATTAAATCTAAATTAATGTTACGCTAGTACTTTCGCAAGAAATATTAGAGTAAATTATACTATCGAAGAGATTTGTAAACGTCTTTAGACAATATAAGCAATTACTTAATAACAAGAATTGCAACTATAAATAATTTTATATTCAATAAATCTTTATAGATAATTTAATAAATTAGAGTAACAATAAGTAAAGACTTAAAATAAGTTAAACACAATTTATAAAAGAGTTGTATTCGAGATTTTTATACTAATAAAATTTCTCTATATTTAAGATACTTAATATATTTAGAGTCTAAGCTTATTGAGCTTTTTAAACATTTACTTGATATATTTAGTTGTTAAGATTACTAAGTATACTAAATTGGTATATATTTATATTTTGTATTACAAAGTCTTAAAAACTTCTTATATTAATCTAGTTCTAAATAGAGTTATAATTTTATTATTTTTCTCAAGTACTTTTGTCTCGAAAACGAACTTTTTCTTCTATTATGTCTAAGACATTTGCAAGCTCTATTTCTCGACTTAATATTATTGCAAAAAGAGAACAAATAAGTTATTGCATTAAGATGCGTTTTTGTAATCTTTTTTTAAATCGAGATATTAAGTATTTAATTATTAAGAAGTTCTTTTATTGTATCGAATATAAGCGCTTTAATTAAAAGTATAATTTGACTTCTTTAAATAAGAAGATAAATAAGACAATAAATGTTGTTAAGAAGTTAAATAACAGATTAGTATAATTATTGAATCGAGTCGAACACTTTTTTCTTAGCTCGACTTATTCTCTTGAATCTCGTAGAATTAGATTAGGATTAAGACGTAAATTCGATTCTAGAATTAAATTCTTGTCAAATTAATGCCAAGAATTCAAGCTAACTTTGTCGCGTTAGCATTTGCTTATCTTATTTTATTTTATCTATGCGCTAACTCGATTAAACTAGCGCAGGATTCACGTTAATCGCATATAATTAGCGCATTACATAATATTACGTAATCGAATAAATCAAGTTAAACACTTGACGCGTATTCTTCGCTCGTCTTACTGTATTAAGCTAGAAAATTTGCCTAATCCTAGAATTAGAATTGAGCAACTTAACTTAATTGAATTGAAATTCGATTCAACAATTACGCTAAACAAGATTTTCGAATCTTAAATAAAAGTTTGTTGTTTAGAAAAGCAACGTAAACATTAATTGCAAAAGTTAGAAGCAATAAATAATATAAAAGCGCAAAACATTCTAAAGTTAAAGACAAACAAACAAGAAAAGAAGAAAAAACAAATTAATTTGTATGTTACTTTTATTTTTAATAACGAGTTCTCTAGTTTTAATTCTACTTTGTTCGAAATATTTTCTTAAGTTATAAAAGAGCTTTTGCAAAGCTTTTTTTTTAAGCTAGTCTTTGCTAGAACTTCTAAATAAAATTATAGCAATTGTTAAGATTCTTCTTTAATTTTTATATGTTTTTTGAGATAAATTTTTTTTTTATTTAATAAGATAGTTTTAATCTTGCTTCTTTAAAATTTGCTTTACTTTATATTTGTTTTCTTCTTAAGCTTTGTAATAAAATTTTCTCTATATAAATATATTAAAATTAATTAATTTTAACAATAAAATATAAAATACTAAAAATATCTTAACATTCTTAGATAAGTCGAGTTTGTAATTAATTAATTTCTTTGTCTTCTTAACAAGAAACAATTCGACTTTAATATAATTTAATTTTTTGCTTAATCTTCTTGTCTTAAAATTTTTTGTAAAAAAATATATTTTATTCTTTTTCTTTAGTTAAGATGTTGTTTTTTGTTTTTTGTTTTAATACTTGATTAACTTTTTTTGCATCTTTAAGATATTATTATATACTTTTTTTAATATTGCTAGTCTTTTGATAGCTAACTAAGTTAATAGATACTTTTGCTCTTTCTTGAAAAAATTAAATTTTTTGTTATAATTGACAAAGAATAAAGTTATTTTGATAATATTTAAAATCTTTGTATTTAATGTTAATTAAATTATAAATAAAAGTAATACTTAATTGTTGTAAATATTGTTAATATAGTATTTTAAATATTGCTTCAAACTCTAGTTTGTTTGCTTTATTTAACTATTTATAATTAAGTAATAAATAATAAATATTCTAAGTCTTGTTTCTAACATTAATAGAAGTATTTTTTAATAATTAGACGTAAAAAGCTTGTCTTTATTACTAATTAATTCTTTAAATGTATTATAATATTATATAAGTCAATTTAATACAATATATTTTAATTTTTCTATTATAAACTTCTCTTTACATGCAATAATATATAAATACTTGATAAATTTGTCAATTATTATTAATATCGAATTATATTTGTCTCTAGTTGCTAAATTTGTCGACTTAAACAATTTAATAATAAAGTTTATTATAACTTTATTTTATAACAATTTAAATAATATTTAATATTAAATTTTGTTATAGCTTGCATATATATTATGTTTGTTTTGCTAACAATTAAGATATTATTTAATATATATTTTAACAACTTATCTTATCTAGAGAAACTAACAATACTAGCGTAAAAATTAAAGAATTTTAATTACTTTTAAATGTTCTTGCAATAATTTATTATAGTATTCTTTTATATATTTGTCAATTTTGTTAATAAACATTTAAAGTTTTTCTTTCTTTATTAAAAACTCTTTCTTATTGTTTCTAAATATTTGTAAAATAGCATTTAACTTGTGTTTGTTTGTTAATAGTAATTTGTTTTTATTAATCTTAAGTATATTATAATTAAACAATTTCTTTGTTTTTATATAATTATTTCTTTTGCTAAGTGCGTTTGCTTTGTTGTTATCTTAATCTAATATAAATTGTATCTTAAACTTATATTGTTTGAGTTGCTCTAATTATTATATTTGTTTTTTATTAAATTATTTAATAATAATAAAGTATAAAAGATTCTTATAATCTATAAGAATTATAAGTTCTAATAATTCTTTAATATATATTTTTTATAATTTTAGAAAAACTACAATAGCAAATAATTTTTTGTCGTATATATTATAATTTTATTCGATTAATAAAAGTTTTCTCGAAAAATATATTATTAGATATTATATATCTTTATACTCTTAATTAAAGTATATATTAATAATTAATTTTAATATATTAATTTTAATTTTGTTTAACAATTGTTAATTGCATATTTTTAATACTAAATTTTTTAAATATTTTAATTTAAGATTCTAAAATAATTTCTCTTTTATTAATTTCTATATTTATAGCGTTTTTTTCTTTGTAAAATCTGTTAATAATATTGCGTTAACAAAGTAGTTTTTAATAAATTTCTTGTTGTAGTTTATAAAATCTAAAAAGAATTAAACTTTTTTAATATTAATTAATAATTTTTATTCTTTAATTGCTTGTAACTTTTTAAGATTTATACGTACTTTATATTGTTTAACAACAAATTTAAGAAAGTTAATTTCTTTTTAATAAAATTTGCATTTCTTTAATTTAAAATGTAAATTTTTTTTATTTAGATATTCTAATATTTTGAAAATATAATTTATATATTCTTTTAAGATATTTAAGTAAATTATAATATTATTTAAATATATTATAACAAATCGATTTAAATATTATTGTAATATATTATTAATTATTTCTTAATATATTGTCGAAATGTTTGTAAATTCGAATAATATTATTGTATATTTGTATAATTTATATTGTATACAAAAAATTATTTTTTATTTCTTCTTAATTTTTATTTTAATTTAGTTATACGTTTCTTGTAAATCTAATTTAATAAGTACTTTACTTTAAACAATCGATTTTAAAGCTCGCTAATATTAAATAATAAACATTAATTTTTTATTGTAATATTGTTTAGCTTTCGATAATTAATATATAAATATAAAGAGAATCGAATATTCTATTTATAATTAGAATTTTTTAATAATTTTTTTTTGTTTTTTGCTAAGTATTCGCGAAGTATTTTTAGTTTCTTTTCGAATAAAATATATATAAATTCAAACGTAAATTGCTTATTTAATTTAATTTTAATTTTACAATTTTACAATTAATATTCAGATAAAATTTCGACTGTTTTCTTTTTTTAAAATGGATATTTTCAATTATTGTATATTTATAATATATACTTTAGCAATTTTTTTGCTATATTAGATAGTTTAGAGCTCTTAAAAGATTTGCAATTTTCTGTATTTATTTTAAATTTGTAATTTAACTAATCTTTGTTAATATTTATTGAGTCGAACTTTATTAGATTGTTTTTTTGCAAAAATATAAACTTGCTACTTGCAATTAAGTTTTAATTTAATTTTTTATCTATTATCGAATATTATCAATGCGTAAATTAAATATAAATTGCGTAATTATATTGCGCAAATCTAAGTATTTTTATATTTTAATTAACTTCTAAATTATATTGCTTTAATTAAGATATTTTTAGAACAATATTATAAATTATTATTTTTATTATATTAAAAATTAGTTTTTTATAATATTATTAAATAACTATTAATAATAATTTTGTTTCTATATTTATTTATTTATTTCTTGCAAGTAATAAGTTTTTATTTACAATTATTAGATTGTAAGCGTTAAGTTTCTTTTAAATAAAATATTCTTTTCTCTTTACAAGAGCTTTAGTTATAAAATTACTTATTACATTAAAATCGATTATTGCTATAAGTTAACAATTATTAATTTTAATTAATAAAATAAAATATTATATATATATTGTTAAGTTTAGTTGCTATTATTAAGCTAATATATTATATTTCTTTAATAGATTTTTTATTAAGAAATTTGATCTTTTTTTACTTTTCTATTGTAACTTTTGCTTTAAATATTTATTTGCACTAAGCTTTCTTTTATTGTTAAATTGCTAACTTTAATTTTTTAAAAAATTAATTAATTTTATTCTTTTCTTTTAGATAAATTTAATATAAGTTGTTGTAGCAATCTATTTAACTAAGATTTATATATATTGTAAAATCTAATTGTTTTATTATTATATTAACTATATTCTTTTTTATAGTAATATTGCTTTTTAATTTCTTTTTATATTTGTTTATAATTTTCGATAAATTAACTAAAGTCTTAAAATAATTTGTAATATTTTTTATATATTTGTAAAAGTTCTTTTAGTTATACTTTTTGTTTAAGTCGATAACTAAATTATAAAATTTAATAGTTTTCTAAAGTATTTAATTAATTTTCTACGTAAATACAAGTATCTTGTCTAATAATATTTTATCTAGAATTTTCTATAACTAATTTAGATTCTTTATTAAATAGTAATTGTTATTTAATTTAGTTTTAAGAATGTTTTTCTCTATATTAATTTGCTTCTTAATATTGTTCTAGCTATTAAATATCTTTCTTAATATAATATTAATTTATTGACAATTTATTAAGTTCTGTAATCGATAATCTCTTGCAAAGTAATTTAATTTGTTATATAAATAGCACGTTTTTTAGAATTTATTATTTTATTTATTTTTAAAAAAATTCTTTTTGTATTATTAGATAAAATTTAATTTTATAGATGCAAGCTTATAATAGTCTAGATTACTATATTTCTAATTAAAACAAATTCTTTCTAATAATATCTAACTATTAATTTAAAGAAGATTTTTGTTCTTTTATATAGCTTGTTATTAAGATCGATAATTACTTTAATAAAATTAAATATATTGCTAATAAATTTATTATTGCGTATAATTTTGTTCTTAAGATTGTTTTTAAAATCCTTTCAAAATATTGTTATAAATACAATATTGTTTTATTTGATAAAGTTAATATATTTTTAAAATTTTGTTATATAATTTATTGCAAAGATTTGTTAAATTAAATACTAAATTACTTTTTTTACAATTTGTTTCTTATTAAATATTTCGAAAATTCTTTAAAGCTTTTTCTTAAAATTGTCAAAATTTGTAAATATTGTTCGAGAATTTTTGTTATAATTTTTCAAATACTTGCGTAAGTTTAACTTAAATTAATATTAAATTCTTTCTTTAAAAAATTTTAATGCAAAAATTGTCTTCTTGTTTGCTAGAACAAAATAAAAAATAAAATAAATATTTATTTGCATAAGCTAGTTCTTTAAATTAATTCGATCTTTATAATAGATGTTAAACTTGTTAATTCTTATCTTGTTATCTTTATTAACAAAGAATTGACGTAATATTATTAAGCTAATATTCGAGATAAAGACATGTTAATCTAATATAAATATTCTTAAAATATTTAAAGTATTACGTCAGTACTTTCGCAAAAAATATTAAAGTAAATTATATTATTAAAAAGATTTATAGATATCTTTAAGCAATATAAACAATTACTTAATAACAAGAATTGCAACTATAAATAGTCTTATATTTAATAAATCTTTATAGATAATTCAATAAATTAGAGTAACAATAAATAAAAACTTAAGATAAGTTAAACACAATTTATAAAAAAGTTGTATTCGAGATCTATATACTAATAAGATTTCTCTATATTTAGAATGCTCAAAATATTTAGAATTTAAGCTTATTAAGCTTTTTAAACATTTGCTCAATATATTTAGTTGTTAAGATTACTAAGTATGCTAAATTTGTATATACTTATATCTTGTACTACGAAGTTCTAAGAACTTCTTATATTAATCTAGTTCTAGATAGAATTGTAACAATTAATTTTCTAAATATAAAAACAAAAAAAAAGATTAAATTGTCGAATTACAATATTTATATTAGCAAAGAAATTGTTATATATAGATAGATAGAGTTTAAGCAAATTAAGCTATGTAAAGCAAAGTCTAGAAAGCAATAAATTAAATTGTCGAACTACAAATCTATTTATTTGCGAAAAGTATATCAAAATATATATATAAATTAAATCTATACTAATTTGAGCTAATATAAGCAAGTTTTGACTTAAAAATAATCTATAAATAATATATATTTATAAAGAATTGTTTAAGATGCGCGCAATAGTAGTTAAATAAGATAATTAGAATTGCAATATACATTACTAGAGTTACAACAAAAATAATATTTCGTAATATTAAATATATGTTTTATCAAGATAAAGTAAATATAGACTATAAAGTTATTAATAAAAGAGTATTGCTATTGTAATTAAGAGCTAGCTATTAATTGATCTCGAGTTATAATAGCAATATTTGTATCTTAAAGTTGACGAGTTGCTTCTTCGAATTGTCAATATATTTTAATTCTTTTTACTACTTAATTAACTCGCTTAGAACGAATTCGAATGTAACATTATAGAATCGAGTTATATAATAAATTCGGATTTTTGTAATTAGTCTATTGTTAATAGATTTTGCAATTAACGTAGAAGCTTTAAAATTAAATTGTTAAACTTAATTGTTAGCTTATAGATTGCATATAATATTGTTAATATTAAAAAAAATTAATTTAGATCTAAGTCGATATTAAGATTCTTTGTTAATTCTAATAACTTAATAATTGCTTTATCGATTGTTGAATATTTTAATATAAAGTTTGTTGTTAATAAACTAGAAGACTTTGTAAAATATAAATACAAATTTTTATTATTTATTAGAATATATTCTAGATTGTAATTTATCTTTTTTATGCTAGTTTTAATTGTATAATTGCAAAATAGTTCTATTGTTTTAATAAATATCTTTGTATATGAAGACAAAGAATTCTTTGTTATTGTCTTATTTAATTGTTTGTATTAATTAAAAATTATTTAAAGAATATACAGAGTAATTCGATTAATTAGATTTCGAAACATTATGTAGAAAAAGACGTACAAAATATTTCTCTTTGTTTTTGCAAGATTAATACAATAAATCTTTAATTAATTTATATGTATAATTGCTATACAATTTACTACTATTAGTAGATTATTAATAAAAAACTCTAAATTGCTTTTTAAGATTCGATATATATATTTTATACAAAAAATAATAGTAATATTGTAGTATCTAAACTTATTAGTTTACTATTTACAAAAATAATCTCTTTAAGACTCTAATTAAGTATCGACATGATAATTAATATTGTTGCAATAATTTTCGCAATAATTGATTACAAACTAGATTTAAACTATCTTAAATAAAGTATAAATAATTGGTATAAATAATTGCGTATTAAACAATTAAAAAAATCTCTTATTTTTTATTAATTACAAGAAAGACTTTGCAATTCTTTGTTATATTGCAATATAAATATTGAAAATACAATATATAACTTGTTTTTTTGTTATAAGATTCTAGTTGTTTAGAAAGACAATTGTTAATAACTTTAATTAAAGTTAAATCTTAATCGATAACAATAACGCGAAAAAGAGACAATTCTAAACTATTGTATAGTTGTATTAAGTAATATAGTATCTAGTTATAATAGCTTTAAATCTCTTTGTCTAAAAAGACAAAATTAACAATAAATTTTAATACTTAAGAAGATTAGACTAATCGTCGAGCTAGGTTATGATACCACCCCTCTAGTCCGACCTGGCGCCAAGATCGGGTCGCGACAATTTTTTGGAATCGAATCGCTCAAATTAGTTTAGCGCACTTCGCGCTAAACTACTTATAGTAATCGACTAAACTACTTTGAGCGATTCGATTCCTCGAATTTTTTTTGACCTAGATCTTGACATTTGCACGTGACATTTCCGGGTCAACGCGACTAGTCTAAAGAAGATAATCTCGCAAATAGTAAGCAATAATATTTTATATTTGTTTGTTTTGTATATATAATCTATAATAAGTATTTTTAAATTTTTATACAAAATTTCTAGTATTTCTTTATTTTTTAGTTTTCTTTTTTAAATTAATTTTTATAAACTAGCAATTGCAATATAGAGTTCGAAGAAAAGTCTAAGTAAAAATTTATATATCTAAACAATTGCAACAAAGTTTCTTTTCAAGATTATAAATATTTTAATCAATAAAAAGATACTTAAAATATTGTAAACGTTATTTGCTAAAAATTTTGCAAAAAGTTAAATCTATTAAAGAATAATTAGCAAAGCAACTAAATAGATAGCAACTATTTTACTTAATCTAATTGCAATATTAATATACTCTAGTAATATTGTGTTTTTTTTTTTTTTAGTTATTGCAAAAACATTGAACATTTTATTCTTCTTATAATTATATTTTGCATTTTGTATATCTATTGTTTATATCTTTAGATCTTATTTGTAAAGATATTTATTTTGAACAAAAAACTATATTTAATGCTAGTAATCTTCTTCTATTTAGTTTTAAATTTGTGTTATAATTTGTTATTATATTCGCAAATTATATCGACTTTTGTTATTATATCGAATTTGTACTTTGCTTTTAATTGCAACTTAATAATAGCGTATTCTTTTACTATTGCGTATACTTGTATAGTTTTAACAAGAGCATTAAATAAAAAATAATTTGTTACAAGCAATAATTGTATTATTTTGCTAACAACGATGAAATAAAAATATAAGATAATTGAGACAAGACTTTGAAGATTTCGCGCTATTCGAATTTGATCAATTTTTATTCGATCAACTCTAAGAATCAACCCTAGGACTAGGTGTGCATTTACCGAAAATAGGTGTAGTATTTATCGGAACAGGGTGTGCGAGGACTGGCTACCAGGAGATATCGCAACCGCTGCAACCGTACAGACCTCAGATAAAAGCAGCATTCTCTACACAAGCGAGCATAGCTGCTGACACCATCCCAGATCGGAACAGTGACTGTTCCCACTACCAAGGCCTTCCTCACCACAACCTTCCCGCCCGTGCACCTTTGGCAAAACCACGGAGAAATGTACATTTCCATGACTCCCTACGCCGTAACCGAGACGCGTAGGACAAGCACGGTTTCCACGACAGGACCGTTACGAAAATTACTTGCGTCGGCGCCATAGAGGCCACCCCAACTACTCCCACGTAGTAGAGCCCTAGAAGCAAGAAGATTCTCCTCCATAGCCACCGCAATCCGAAACCTTAGGTGTAAGCCCCACAGCCAGCGCCCCCGGTCATAGAGAAAGCGGCGAAGCGTCAAAAGACCACTGCACATCCCGACAAGCTACAGCGGCAACCCGACCTCAGTAGCGCAACTGTTCGAATTCGACGCGAGAGATAACGAACGAGATGGATTGGGCGGCTCATCTGCTTCCGGATCTAATAGGGGAAGTATGATAGGGGCTATCTTGCTCGAGGTGGACTAACCCGAGGGCAGTGAGAGACAATAACATTGAGCGAGGGTCACCGGAGCGTCGGAAGATCAACACGAACCAAAAACGGCAGACCAAAGCCAGTTCCGAACCAGGCCCTACAAAGCAAAAGAGCTTGACCGTACCCATTGGTGCCCAACAACTCGGACCGGCTGGGTCTCCCAGACGATAGCGAGTGGCCCTCTGCGCCACGGACAAGTCCTTAAGAAGTAGGTGTTTAATAGGAGACTATGTAGGTATATGTTTAATTCGGAGATCAAGGGGGTAGAGCCTCGTCTCTCGTCTACTAAGTACGGTCGGGGGCGAAGTGACGGGGCGGGAGGGTGATTGCTCCACCTCCATAGCATCACCACTCCTAAGAACCTCCAGCAGACCCTCATATGCCAGAAGCCTTGTCGCATCTTCGTCAGAGTCAGCGAGCTGTAGGTGGCGGCTTTTCTTCCCGTTAAAGACCATCTATGCCAGGCAGGTATGCAGTTCGCGAACGGCCACGGAGCCATCTTCTGTTCCCTTTGACTTTTATCATATTTCAGGTTCAAGGGCCGGGTACTTCTTCTCGATTCACCTTCCCTCGAACAATGGGAGCTTACCCAGAGCAACAACATCTCAGCACATCGGTGTCCCTCCGGTCATCGAATCCACAAATATAAACATTCAATCTCTTATCCCCTAGCAAAAAGGCGTGCTTAACCATCCTTCCCCAACCACTGAATCCCCTCCTCTCCCACCACAATCATCCCATCTCGCTATTCCCAACGCGTTCCACAATTCCCGCACCACCAACATCCTCACGCCGTCCACAGCTCCGAGGCAGTATGCTCAGCCGAAGCACCTGCCCAATTTACTACCCCCCTTCACAACAACGCGCAACGACAGAATATCAATGAAGTTACGTACCAACGACGACTCATAGCTCAGGTCAAGTACAGCCGCGCTACTTTTCGCACATTCACCTCCGTGCTGTGTCAGACTTGGATTACGAGATCTTGCTTCGTCTCTTCTTTTCTTTTTCTATATAGTTGTGAGTGGCTCGATAAGTATGTCGAGTTTGTTAGGTTTGAGGTTTGGGGATATGGGAAGTGGGATGTGGGATGTGGGTGGCTTTGTGTTGGGAGAGTATGTTCGATCCTTTTGTTCTCTTGGTTCTTGTTTAATATGTAGTGTGATTCTCGAGTATTTCCACGTTTGTTACCAAGAATCATTCATGTGAGAGCGAATACCTCGAGGCGACAGATGTCACATGCGCTTCGATGATTCGTGTAACACCATTGATGCTATGCTCGAATCGAGCGTAACAGAAAAGCCTGTGAATCCGTGCGTAACCCGAAGCAGCATCTCATCCCCCCATTCCCACCGCCAAACACCCTCCCGCCCCCCACTACCGCCTCCTCCCCTCCCTCCACCCCTCCTCCCTCCTCATCTCACTCCTCCCCAAGAAATCCATCCTCTCCAAATACCCCCCCCTCGCCTTCCCCGCCCTCTCCAGCTCATCCCCCAACCTCTCCTGATCCACATACCCCGCCCAATCCATCCTGCTCTTCTCCACCGTATTCAGCTTCCTGCCTTGCTCAGCCTTCAATTCCCCAATTGACTTGACTTCCACAAGCGACTTGAGCGCGGCTGTGGCTTTGTGGAGATTGGGGGCGGGGGTTAGGGAGGGGGGGTCGAAGCGGGAGGGACGCTTTAGAGGGCGGCGGATGGGGGTGGTGGTGAGAGGTGGGGTTTTAGAGGTGGGTTTGGGGAGGGAGGAGAGGTAGAGCTGGGCTTCGGCGGAGGAGCGGGGTACGAGCTTGGCTTCGGTGGTGGTGGTGCCCGCGAAGGTGGTGGTGCGCTTGATCGTTACCATGTCGTCGGTAGGTGGGGCGGGGATGGTGCTTTTTATGGGTGTAGATTCGTTGGGAGAAGGGCGGGTTGGTTTGAGGATGGGTTCTCCGTTCTTAAGGGGGTTGGTATCTGGTGCTGGGGCCGTGGTGGGTTTCATGGAGGGAGTGCTGTTGAGGCGGGTCCAGAGGGCGTCGACGTCGATTGTGGTGGCTTCGGTGCTGTTTGGGGCTTGCTTTTTATGGTCTCTGTTTGGGCGTTAGCCGGCTTGTCATATACTACGCATCTCGCGCATTGCTATGTCGAAGAATATATAACTTGACAATCATGCAAATACCCCCGGCAGCTCCTGGATAGAGAGCGCACTCCGTGTATATATGCCTTCGGATTGCCCAACTCACTTCTCGCCCTTCCCCTCCCTTCTTCTCCTCAGTCTCGCTCCTACACCTTCTTCGCTCTCCCCTTCCACTTCCTGCCCCTCAACATCCCGTGACTTGCCCTTCCCCTTCTTATGCTTCCGCCTCTTCTTCCGTTTTTCGCTCTCTATAATACCCTCATCGCCGCTGGCCAGCGCCTCGTCATTGCCGGCTCTCTTGCGCTTTTTGGTGGCTTTGCCGTCTTCGTCACTTGAGGAGCCTTCGGTATCCGAGGCTGAGAGGGAGGCGGCGAAATCGGAATCGTTTGTGTCGGAGTCGGAGAGGGTGGGGTCGGGGGGAACGGTTGCGGAGGGCATTGTGGGAGTTTGGATGGTGGCAGTGGGAGGTGGTGTGGAAGTGGGTTCGCTGGTGTAGGCTATGGCAGAAGAGCCTGCGTGCACATGGACACAGGGGGTACGATGAGCGAATCAAGAGGTTCTGGAGCTGAAGATTGAATTATCAGAAGTTGTTGTCAGGATTGTTGAATCATTGAGAGTATGTTAGCACGCGGAGAATCCTCGGGCAAGTCATGCCTGAATCGTCAATACATCGCGACTTTGATTTGCAACAATGAGCGTAGCAGATCAGTAGCTCGTGGAATGTTGCTTCAAAAGCGAAGGGGATTATTCGGGACATCTGTTATTCGACGAATGCATAGAGTACAATTACATTCATGAATCATCCTACATGCTTTTGACATCGCAACGAGACGTTACTCGTGTAAGCTACATCAACCAGCACGCAGCTTTCGGGACTATCTTCGAGGGAATCCCATGGTCCCGAGACGTGGGAATGGCTTTTTGGTGGTTCCAGTCATTCTTTAGGCTCCTATCGCACCACCCTTATCCATTCCCTTTTCCTAACTCTTGCTTCGACCCACCAGCCCCAACCACTCATCAACACGGCCAAGAACTCAATTACAATCAAAAGGTTCACAAGATCGAGAGCAACCGTGCTGTCGGTGCATATCTGCGCAAAATGTGTCGGAGCGCTAGCTTCGAAACCACCCCATCTGCAAGTCCAAGATGTAAGGGTGCCGGCATCGGTGCTTGCAGCGAGAGGCGACGTGATAGAAGAGTTGTAAGCGGTCGTGAAAATCGATATGAAGAGAGAGAGGAAGGCAAGTGGAATGGAGAGGATGTTCAGAAGTCGGAGTTTTGCGCCAGGCTAGAGGGTTCTGTTAGCAGTGGGCATGACGAGCAAGATCATGGGCGGTACTTACAGTAGGTAACAAGGCGGCCAAAAGATAGGTGAGACTGAAGACTGTGATGAAGATGCCGCATGCAAGGATAGCATGCGTAGGTCGCAAATCGACCGTCGAGGGCCATAAAGGGAGCATGAACTGGGAGTCGAGCTGCGTGGAAGAGTATGAACTTAGGGCGCTTCCGGCGCAAGCAGTAATGACAACACCAGCGACCAGAGTGATGAAGGAGACAGCGACACGCGCCCAGTGAAGATATCCGGCGAACCTCTGGTATCGATCGGCAAGGACATCGTGCGGTGAGTAGGCCGGTGGCTCGCAGCTAGGATTTCTGCGAAAAGAGGAAAGCGAAAAGACGGAGAGATGAGGTCTTTTGGGACTCTGCTCAGCAGATGTTGGAGGCGGTGCGAACGACATTGTGGCAGAGTAGGAGAATCAAGACGAGTTAAAACCAGCGGCAGTGGGTAACGGAGGTACTTGCGAATAGAGAGACGTTTGCTGAAACATGGAAATATGACGAGATCATGAAGAGAGATATAGGTAGCAAGCAATCTCTTACTGTTGGCCCGAACACTAAATATATCAGACTGTCGTCCCGTCCATTGTCCAACCAATCTTGTCAGCCGCCCATAGTATATGCCAGGGGTATCGCCGTTCTTGCTCTACAATCTATTTACTACGGGCGACCGTGCAGCTCATTGTAAACGCCTGGGCCAGATCCACAGGAGCCCATGCAGATGGTCAAATCAGCGATAGGCTTCTGGTGAGGATGTGGGTGATGGCTTGCTCAGTAGGCGCGCGCAATCTGGAGGATTGGTATATCTTCGACCGGCAACACCTTGCATACTGTGGGAAGAAGTCGGTACTCGCAGCAGCTTCACGTCGGCATTCCATTGGCTCGCAGCAAGAGCGGGATGGTCCAGTCAGGAGACATTTTCGTGACGGCGCTTATAGAAATCGAACATGAAGCGAGGCAGCGAAATAAGTGGAGCTTGAGAATGCACGGGCCAACCTTCAGTCTTGGCGGTCTATTTTGGTCGCTAGTCCAATTTCCGCTACCAACCTTCACAATCTCGTGGCGCTTAAAAGAAGACCTTCTGCTCGATGCTATGGATATCATAGACTCTTGATGTTGCCAAAGTAAGTGGACAGTCGGCTCTTTTAACATGCAAGACTGAACGGATGGGCTCTATCTTAGCTAGGCTGAATTTCATTTACTCAATGGTAATAGGTAAGCTTGTAGTTGTTTACCTCTCTAGCAAAGCATTATCACTCGTTAACGAGTCCATCATCATCCTGTCGAGATGAGTTTCGGGAAATCGTGTCCGGGCGAGCACACTGCATCACACGGCCAGTAATGCCAGTCCCTTTCCCAAGAAGCACCTTCAGTAAATGGCCTTTCTCTTTATCACCCGCCCAATTGTCCACCGCCGCACGGACAAAGTCCGTGTAGTAGAACAAGAAGAACGTGGAAACGACTACCAAAACCACCACCGACTAAGCATTGCTTGCGGTCTTGTATTTAGCCTTGAAGCTGTGAAAGCAGCGAAGCACGAGCCTTCGATTTCGCGGGGCCTATGTATGACTTCACTCTCTCAGTAGCCATTTCATTAGGAGTTGCAAAGCCCTTTTGACAACGACATTCATCCCGCCCAGACACCCCCAAGCGCGACTAAAAGCTCGATCTCAGATCGGTCTATCTACGTTATTACTCTAGCTAAAGTATCTACAAGCCAAAACCAACTCCTAGGGTAGCCCCAATAGACGTATAGGCTCCCTCCGCAAGTCCTCCCATAACGGTATTACATCTTGTAAACCACGCAGTAAATAGTAATAGCCCGTCCGTACGTTTACATCAAGCAAGCAACAAGCAGACCAGCGAACGTAGTGACTCCCATCGCGATGAGGTTGTTCGCTGCTCCTGCGAAGCTGCTGGGGGATGGAGTTGGAGGGCTCGCTGATGGCTGGCCCCCAGCTGCACTCGAGCCGCTGCTTGTGGGGCCGTTGGAGGAGGAGGTGGTATTTCCGTTCATCATGCCAGGGATAGTGCTCGGTGGTGCGGACATGGCTTTCTGGGCGAATGCTTCGATGGTTTTGCCGGAGCCGGCTTTAGGTCTGTATCACACAGAGTCAGTCAGTCACAGCGTTCAGTGGAAAGGAAAAGGATGGGGAGCTCACGGGTTGATAACCCCCACCATGCCCTTCTGACAATGTTTGCCCTGGCTACAATAATACCAAAACGGCAGCGCATCCTTAACCATCATCGTCAGCGCCGGCATCTCCTGATCCGTCGCCTTCACCGGCATGTAGCCTGAGAAAAAGGTCGTCACGTTGGGCATGACGTTGCTGATGGGCGTGCAGGGATTGCTGAAGGCGGCTTGCACGATGGAGTGGTTCTTGGGGTAGAAGTGCCATTGCACCATGTCGCCGACGGGGACATGGATGCTTGCGGGCGAGTAGATCAGGGAGCCGTTCTTGTCGGAGACTTTGATGACGTGCACGGCGACGCTGCCGGTTGCGGACATGGCGCTGGATATGCTCGAGGGAGGCATCATCATGCTGGAACTGGGGCCGTTCTGGCCGTTCTGCATGCTCTGGCTTCCCGTCATGCCGGTTTCTGCTGTGTTGCCGCCGGTATTGCCCTGATTTTGCTGGGCATTCATTCCACTCCCCATATCAGGAGTTCCGCCATATTGACCCACGACACCGCTTGCAAGTACGAGAGTAGAGATGAAAGAAGCGATGAGATGCATGTTGGATCTTTGATGGTGATAAAAGGGTGCGTCCGGCGCAAGTGTAATCAAATGATAAGTGAAAGACGTAAGGAAAGATGTTGAAGGACAAAACTCAAGACTCAAAGGATATGCCTAAAGAAAGAGCACAGGAAATGACACACATAACAATACAGGAAGAATCGAGGCAGCATGGTGCTAATATGTGATCAGAAGGCCTTTGTTGAGAAGGCATGGGAGGCTGAAGAATGCCTTGACTGATCTTAGATTGCCTCGAGAGGGACTATGTCCCAAGCGCGCGGTGTGATATACTTGCCACAAGTAGTGTTTCATGATACGTCTATCGGTTGCCAATGCACTATAGCAGTACACGTACTATCCAAGACCTCTATTTCTGGTCCATTCTCGATTTCTCGGTTTATTGCCATTGAGATCTCCATTAAGTAGTGCGAAGAGAATCGATGACCTGGTAACATAGACACGCTTCTTGAAACTTGAGGATTCTTGCACCGTAGCAACAACGGCCGGATGAAGATTTGCGGGAAAGAGGTCTCTCGTTTCTTGCATGAATGACTTTTAGCACACGAAGCTATGGCGGCGTTTAGCGTTTGAAAGAGGTGGTGATGACAACTCCGTGTTTCAGGTTATGGATCGGCTTACCCCAGGCTTTTATGCTGGCCATGGCGTCTCATATGACAACTATGTAATTCTTAGAAATGCCTTTGGACATTGCCAGCTTCGGTCCCGGCTTTGAGCGTATGAGGCTCCTAGCAAAAACGGGGTCTTGTCCCTTTCCTCTGGCCTCATTCCTATATTGGGGAAATGCTCTGCTAACGGAGCCAATGGCAAGCGCCTGCCGAGCTGTTGGAGGCCTCTTCCAAACCGAGAGAGCTCAGGTAGCTCTGCTACTCCCACAGGAATAGGACAGCTAGGGCCTGTAGCCTTTAGCCAGGGTTTTTGTGGTGTGGATTGTGCTCCTGCACACGATTTCTGGTGGTCTCGTGCCCATCTCAGAAGTCCAGGATCAGCTGAGGCGCTAGCTTCTCCAGATCCTCCACCTTTCATTACCACCCATGTCAGCTTCGTCAATGCATCGATGACCTACCCTACCGCCCACTCACCTCTAGAAACTCCCCACCCAAGCCCCCATCATCGGCCTCTGTACGCTCAAAAGTTGCTCTTGCTATAGCCTCTCTCACAAACGTCTCCATGTATTTGCCCACCAAGTCATTCGCATCCTTGCCAATCCCAACATTGCTGTCTTTGAAGTGGTGATGGAGTATTCGGGTAAGAAGCTTGGGGGGAATGGTTGGCGGAGGTTCTTGCGTGTCTGGGGGAGCCGGAGCTACAGGTGACAGCTGCGCGGCAGAGGATTGGAGCTCGTCTTCTGAAGAGCTTGAGGAGAAAATGGCAGCTTTGGATGGAGCTGACTTGCGCCGGGGAGTGGTCGATTTGGTGGCGGGCCGAGGGGGCTTGAAGGCTGTAGCTCTGCGCTTGGGCGCGGACTTTGAGGATTCAGGCATGATTAGACAGTTCGATATGCGTTACGACCTTGTCAGGTCTGCCAGACATCTGGTTGCTCCATAATGACTGGATGCGAAGTCCGTAAAATGGTCTGAAGCTGAGTATCCAAAGTCACATCCTTTAGCACGCGACGTCCTACGATACCCGAAAAGTTTGTACGAAAATCACCTTTCCGCATCACTTCTCGACAGGGATTTTCGAGATCGCTTAGTTCTACATTACTCAATAGCTAATGTTGTTAATACTACATGGCCTTATTATGCAGAACGAATTCGATTATCATAGAAATTTGTATACCTTTATTCTGTGTCATGAAGTCATACATCTTCATCTCTAGCTCAATACAACTGGTAATGTACGAAGGCTAGGACAAGGTGGGTAACATATAACTGTTGGGCGCCCTTCTACATTACTCCATAGCAGCTACTCTTCGAGTAATGTCCAGTCCGGGGCTACCAAGGGAAGTGGCTATTCAACGTTTCCAGCAGACAGCACTGGCAGGTAGTATCTCAGAACCTGGAATTTGTTATATTTTGAATGACTTGGGCGATGTGGGTGACGCGTGGAAAGGAAGCAAGGATAACCCCAGACCACAAGGATAAGGTTGCTCAAATCCGACAATGTATGTTCCCAGAAGTTGGTGCAACTTCTGCAAGGAGTATATCCACGGAGACTGAAGTAATGGTTTGGCCACCATCGACAATGATGGGTCAGAAGAGCGTCAGAATTTTTGATGTTCTGCTACCATACAACAACTTCCTCACTCGGTGGTGGCGATCATGACTTCTTGTTGTTCGCAAGGTTCTCCTGAATCATACCGCCAATCTTGCCATCGGCATTGAAGTTCTTGCCGATCATCCCTCCCTTATCAAGCGGACCGCCAACCTTCTGGGCAGTGCCGCCAAGTGCACCATCCGCTGTAAAGGAAAAGACGTTAACATGACGCTATCGGAAATTGGAAGGATCGGGCATACCATTGAACATTGAACCGATGGCTCCATCTTTCGAGAACATGCTGTTGCCAGTCCCAGTCGACTTTTCGCCTGCAGCGGGCTATCGCGACGTCAGTCACAATAGGGAACACTTGTGAGCCTGGCCACGTACGGTTTGGTTGACGGTTTCGTGGATACCGCTGGTCAGATCATTTCCTTGCATTGCTTTGTTGGCGCCTTCCTCCATCGTCTTTGCTGATTGGTCACCGTCCATAGTGAGTGTGCTTGATCTGTAAAGAGTTGTGTGGCCGAGAGAAGTTGAAGGAAAAGATTCTCCAAAAGTTACTTTACTTGAACAACAATGAATGTAAGGAAGTGTCGTCCATCGCATGAGATGGCGGGGTAGACGTCATACATCCGCGCGCGATGATGTCAAGGGACTTTCATTGGGATGAAAGTTAATACATACCCTATCATGAGGAACCTAAATTACATGTCTGAATGCCACCATGAAGGTATCCAAGCGTCAGAGCTCGGTACAAACACATGATCGCTGCCGCCGAAGTCCGGTAGGGGGTAACACCATGATGCACTCTCTCGACAACATCAGCTTGCGCATCCGGGCGGGGAAAGGTTTTCCAAGAAGAATCCATCAATGCTAGTAAAACACTCAATTTGCCTCGGTGTCTGTCTATAGGAACTAGCACGGGAGCGCATGAGCATTCAGTAGCGCTATTGTCAGCCATGTGAGTGACAGCTGCAGGAACCCCGTGACCGTACGACCTCGTGCAGTCTTCATTTTATATGGTATCCCACTTGGTGACACGGTGCACTTCTCAGGGGTTCATCGAGCTTGATGCATACTCACTATCGTCTGGGACCGTCTGGTTGAGTGTTTCGACCTAGCGACGCAAATGCTATCATGATTTGCCTTTCCAGCTATCTTTTTTTGATGGTCGTTCAGCCCCTCGTAAAGCCGTCAATACGTTTCTTTCAGAAGGTAAAGGGGCCATGCACCAGTCCTTGACTCTGTGTGGATTAGCACACAATGAGTGGCCGCAGCTGAGATGAGGCATTGCAGTTGCACGCTTGCTTGCATTGTGGAGGCTGTCCGTTCGGACTTTTGAATGTGGCATGAGACAAATGTTTAGTTGGTAGCCGAACAATTCCGATTGGTATTGGAGAAGGAGGCAGTGTTCTAGGTGGCCTGATTCGCTCTTTGAGAAAGGCGCAAACAAGGCTAACATGAGAGAATGTACCATTCCACTTTCTCAGTGAAAGGTGGTGGTGGTAGACGTTCCACACAAGTCGTGTCCAGACATCACGCCTGTCAGGGACCGGGACAGCCTGACCTGTTCTGGATCTTGCCGTCCTTGTATTGAATGAGACTTCTTGTAGCACAAAAAGTTAATCGTCCGTAACTCGTCAACAAGCTTGCATGATCAGATGCGGAGGACAAGCTCAACAGGCGAACGAGCAAAGAGGATGCAGCTTTCCACCCCAAGAGAAAACCCCCAAGCAGCAAAATGGCTTGCATGAAGCGAGAATCGTCATTGCGCCTCACCAACTGAGATCCTTGGGCTGAAGCACTGTAATACTCATCGAGCTGGAGGAATGCGAGAGAGCATAAAGGTACCTCTTCATGTAGAACGACTCACTGAGAGGACGTAGATAAGCTCATCCCTGAAATCTCTCGGATCCAGAGAGATAGGCGATGCTGTGGGCCCAGAAGGGAAAAGATCAACGACACTATCCCCTTTCGAAGATATAGACTAGGATTGGGGGAGCTAGCCAAAAGCATTGGCGCTCTCCACGATCCAGAACTTACTTAGAACTTAGAAGTCGTCGAAGGTGACTTCCCGCCGGGCGCCTGCGTTCAACGCCGCTGCCGCTTCATGGCCGAGGGCTGACTGAATGGGTTCAAAGCCGCCTGAGGGGTGCGAGTGGGCTCGACACCCTATCTATGCTCTGCTCCCCTTTATCTGCTGTTTGTTTCCTGTGCTTGTTGATCCCTGTACTGGGCACGCGAGCATTCCACGAAGGCTGCAGCTATCCTGCAACATCGTCTATCCGCACTCTCAGACTTTTGCGATGATAGCTTCCAAGCATTGTGTGACTCTCATTTCGACTGCATCTCATCAGCTGTGTTGATCAGCATCATCTGACAAACAAGCCGTCTGCACTTACCTTCCTTCCTACCTTGCACCATGCCTGCTCCAATTCGCTCTGGCGCGGCTACCCCACGGACATCAATCGACGAATACTCATCGATGGCCAATGCATTTCCACGACGGGCAGGGTCTGTCCTGAAGGTGTCCAAGCGTGACGTTGGTTTCATATCTCCAACAAAGGCCGACTTTTCCTTCGATGACGAGAGCGATTACGCTCCCACCGCCATCACGGACTTGCCAGACCTGATCGAGGAGAAGCAAATAGCTCGGACTGTTGATCGGGGCGCTCCAGGAGATGCCTCTTTAATGAACATGGTTAAACGCAACGAGAGCTCGAGGGCAGGTGAAGCGACGTCGAGAAGGAACACCCAATATTATACCGAAGTCTTCGCCTACCGAGAGCCCAATATGACACCAAGACAGCAGCTGCACAAGTTCTCGGTCTTGACGGCCGAGATTAAGACCAACGTGATCGTACGTAGCTTATCAGAATACCTTGATCAGCACACCTCGATCAGCACAGATTTTAGGAATGCTGAAACTTGGCTGTTACTAGATCAAGGACGAATATGTCTTCCTCAACGACCTCTCTCAGCAGCTCTCCCAACGTTATCAAAGACCAATGTCCTCGATCTTCATTACACTAAGCCACTCCGCCTGCTTGTTGTTCGCCGGTACTTTCGACTCCGCCTATCTTCTTACCATAACCGCTCTGCCTTCTGCTATCCAGCCTACGACGAACAAACGTAATGCTGCTCTCCTACAAAGCTTTTTGACAGACTCACTGGGTGTGGCCCTCGATCGCGGCATTGTGCGTTTCGTTGGTGTCGGAGAAGAGTACCTTGCAACAAATGGCAATACAATATTGGGAGAAATCGAGGCCTCGAGCAAGAACTCGGATGAAGATAACAGGCCGGATACGGCTATTGGAAGAACCAAAAGTCGGAGGAGATCTGTCAAACCAAAGGATCTGTCGCTGCGGACACGAAATAATTCCAAGACCAGCGTCAACGTCACCAGTCCACAGCCTACGAGCCCCTCCTTTAAAAGCCCCTCGCTTCCGGCAATACCAATCCAGCAGAGCGCCCTTGACAGGAACGCCGTGACGATGCAGACAATGGGGAGGAGGAAGAGTTTCTTTTCATTGTTTGGCAAGAAAAATGCTTGACAGATTCCCGCAATACGCACATTGGTGGACACGTACCTTGACTAACATCTTTCGTGTCGTGCACAGTCTTTGCGCGTTAACAGGGTTGGTTTTGGGTCCACATCCTTTGCTGATATAGCTCCAAGGCAAGGCTGACATGCTGGGATGATAGTGTATATGGGCCCGACAGCGTGGTTGCATCTATGGGTTGATCAGCATTCACGACTTCGATGGTTGTATGTTGGGTAGTGATAGCACGGTGGTGTTTGCAAAGGGATCATTGCATCGACACGAGGCAAACATATGTGGAATGATACGTCAAGTCTTTTGTCTGTTCACTGAATTATCCTTTCATTCTGCTTTTTCAACTCCTCAACTCTTCTCGTTTCCTCGTTGTTGTCGAAGAATGAATCCCCCTCCTTACCTGAACGCTGAATAGCCAGTACGAAAGGAAATGGATTGGTAAATTTAGGCAATGCATTTTGATCTGCAGCTCTAAAGATACTGAATGCTATTGATACTCCAGCTATCCACCCGTTGCAAGCCCACACCAATAAAGAGCTATCAGCGCCTGACGAGCACACCACAACCAGCAGGTCTTTGTATACAAGCTGGTTCTGAACACTGCGCGTCAACGTCCGCTTTGGGGTTCATGATGGCGGACTCGTCGTGGATCCGACGTCTCGAGACGGTCATCCATAGGACGTTTCGAACCTCTCTCAGGCCTGGCTGTAGCCAGAGACTCGCCCTCATGAGCAGTATTGTGCTGATCGTGTCTGTGAAAACATTGCTGTTCATGGCACTCTCCGCCGAGACTGACAGTGTCGCAGGGACGTGCACGAGCTAGGAACAACAGGCAATCGCTTTGGTGATCATTCAAGGGGGGGTGGTTGTGACACAAGTCTCCTCCACCCCCAATGTGACCTTTGCAGGTTCCCCAGAGGTAGAATTTCCGACACAGTTTTGCGTGTCTCAGGTATTTTATGAATCGATCATAAGGTGAAACATTCGGCACCCTATCACACAGCTTGCCTGCACTCTGATTCCAGATGCGAAATATCCTAGGCTGGAAATCGGGAATCTGCACAGACTTGTCTGTTGTTGGCCGCGCATTCGCTTGCTGTTGAGCGATAGCTGGACTTGGAACAGTTCGATCGAACTGAAGGTCCGCAGAACCTGGCTTGACCACGGGAGAAGGTGCGTCCCCTGACCCCAAGGCAAACACGGTTTTTAAAACGAGGGTTTTCTGCGAGCTGAGTGTATCGGCAGTAGATCCTCCATTGCACCCTTGTAGCAAAGTCAAGCGATCGTACGAGTCCGGATCGATTCCAATATCCAGGAGAAATTTTCGGTACTGCGAATCGTGCGAAACCCCCAGGATGATGTGCCCACATTTTGGATCGGCGATGTAAAGCTTCAATCTTCCTAAGAGAAAAACAGATGGATCGTCAGTATCCTAGCCCCAGAGCATGAAGGTCGTTCCGAGCGCTGAACTTACCGCAGACTTTTTCATCGACCCTGGTGATGCCTTTCGCGAACGTGATTATCTCGGCTAAGGCGTGAGCCCTGTTGAACTGGCCGAAGAATTGTCGTAGCTCTGGATCGAGTGCGGATCCCATCTGTGGGCTGTTTGCTTCGGATGGGACTACTGCGCCGACGTATGCGCGAATTTGAATTATCGCCGTCTTAGAATCGATGCCAATGGTTGTAAGGTAATCTTCAACTCTATGCAGTAGCTCTTGGACAACCGCCTTGCCACCCTTCTCTCGATCCTTGATGTACTTTGGCTGGAACTTTGCCGATTTGATGATCAGTATACCAAATAAGGTACCCGCCTGTCACAGCGCCGCAAGAGAGCACTCACTTGGAAAGCTTTGAAACTTGCATCAAATAACACCGCAACGTAGGAAGACGAATACTGTACATTGGTTGTGCTCTGAATCGATCTTTGATCAGTAACGCCTTTCCACCGCAGTGAAAGACATACTTACTGTGGAAGCTGGTGTTACCTCCTTCAGTTTCTTCAGCTCTTGCTGTAAACCACGACGAGCCGACTTTTCGATCTCCAGGTCATCCGTGGTCTGTGACAAGACGTTCTCCTTGTTTGTCAATTCACTCCTCAGCAGCTGCATTCCCACACTGATCAGTATTCGCAAGTGACCGTAGGGTTAAGCTTAGTCCATGGACAAGCTTACCTGAACCAGATCATCCTTCTCCTTGCCGATCTGCTTGATACGTCCCAGTGAATGTACCGTCTGTTCCACTACACTATCCTGTGAATCCATGAGAGCGGTGATCTGTGGGTCCTCTCGTTGTGATTGTCGTGGGAAAGGTGAGGTCCCGACTCAGAAATATCTTCACTTATAGTCCTTGTACCATCTACTTCACTTCCGGCCCGTCCAACACATCCTCTGAAAATAACACATTGACGGAATCACGGAAGGGCTGATCTGCCCAATTGAGTCCATAGCTGGAAAGGCATTTCGTTGAGGGTGGATATCAACGCCTACTACAAGGACCTCAAATCACACTCAGCTAGCTAGCGATACTCCATCCACTATCCCACCATCAACACCCCAAGCCGACAACAACATATACACCCCTACACCCGCTTCCAGCAACACTGCAAAAACCCATCAACTCTCTACCGCGGCCTCGCTGATTATCACATATCGTACTCGTAACGAAAATGACGATCCCCAACACTTTTATTGGACTTCTGCGATGTGTTGAGGTTTTGTCCGTGGAGACCTCGCTCATACGAGTCCGGAATTGAAGGCCTTTGGGCGGGTGGAAAGGGGGCTTTCGATGGCTTCGTTGGATAGCTGGCTGTTGGTCGTAGGGGTTGGGGATGAGTATTTAGGCTGTGACTGGAGAAATGGTGTATTGATTTTTCTGAGTGGTAATTCGAAGGTGTGGTATCGACGGCCCAAGAAAGGAACGGCTACGGTATCATCGCGGATCCATATTTGATTCCCATATATACGAGGGGTCTTCTCTCCTCCTCGACAACGACTAAGAAACCCTTTCCACTAGTCACAACATAAAAACCATATCCAGTATCCCCAGTTCCCCTCATACTCTTATATTCTTTCGAAAAACATCACAAGGCTATCGCTCCTGCTTTCCAAGTCACTACACAAGCAACCATTATCCTTCCCTCCCAGTAATCCCCACGCTCCCAACTCAGCACGCCTGGTGCACCTTCTATGATAGCATACTCGCATTCGCTCCCGCTGGATCTCAAAGTCAGGAGAATGAACAGCAGCTATATTCCCCAGGCGCATTTCCCCAGACGCTGCTTTTGTGGTTCCTACTCCTCGCCCACCTCTTGTTGAAGATGTCTGAAGAGCACGCAGCATATGGGAAGCTGCCCGGCGGCGGATATAGTGGGCTAAGTTGTCCACCTCATGAGGCTTTAGTAAATGAATCAGTAGCATGTGGCGCATATTAGGCAGCGGTGTTCATGCTTAGCCAGCGCTGATGCTGGAGTTGTTGATTGGGGATAGATGGCTGTCAGATAGAATGGCGCTGGAGGTCGCAATTGGATGAGGTAGCTAATCGGGCGATGGTATGAGAAGATATGGGGCGTAGGTTATGGCTCTGCTCCAGAGAGCGGTTGCTGGCGGAGGTGGAGATTGAGATAAAGGTTGAGGGGGGATGGGGCTGAGGATAGGGGAAAGTAGGGCGGTGCCAATCAAATGGACATCTGAATGCGGCGGGTCACTTTTGCTGTGCGTGGATTTCGCTATGGGTACGTCCTTGGGGAGCTGTACTCCTGGATGCTGAGAGGGAGGTTGCTTGAGGGAGGTAAACTCGAGACTTGCCCGATTCGAACGTGAGAGGAAACGTAGATATCGACGTGAAAGTGAACAGACGTTTTCAACGCATCAACCCGATTTTGCAGCAACCGTCAGAAGAGGAACGAGACTTTGCATTCTCCCACCCATGCCTTCTCATCTGCTATGTCTGCGTCGCAGAATTCGCAGTCTCATCTCTTTTGAAGTCCCGACTCCGCGCATCACGGTCTCAATCGAACTTGACGCTGCTTCGAAGACTTATTGATCCCTTTCTATCGTTTCCAGGCGCCGAACAATCTTCCCAATGGACTCGGACTGACTCGCCAGCATTGAGTGTATTCCTTTGAGTATTGCATCTTGACGTTCCCGATGCAGCCGGTATTGGTACTGCTCGTATCTAGTTAGATAAGCTCAGTGGTTTGATCTCATTATTGTCACTCGTCGCCGGTGGCAAACATGGAGGGGGAAAGGAGGCATGAGAGGAGGGCGGCTACACACCTTTTCACTCTGAGCCTTAGTACATCCATCGCTGCATCCTTCTCGCCAATCTTCTTATTTAGCTCAGATTGTAGCGCCGCGAAGATACCACGAGAGTTTCGTACGGACCACTTGTGTTGATGCAACGGCGAAAACCGCGCTTTAAGAGTACGGAGGCTCTTCAGTTTATTTGTAGCTTCAATGGCCGCTTTCCCCACAGCTTCTGCTCGCTCACGGTCATCCTCGTGTTCCGCGGATGTACTGTTGAAGTATGCTCCGGAAGCTGAGAGTGCGTGTGTGCATTCATCCATCGAAATCGTCAATGACCTTAATAGCTGTTTTATTCTTTCAATGCCGTGGTTGTACGCAGAGACGTAGAATCTCAAAGCAGCGGAAATTGCGATCGTGAATGTAATAAGTCCGGCAATGTTGGCTGACAATGGAGAGAGGACTGTCATTGCATGGAACATAATTAGTACAGAAGGCAGTTGTCGTATTCGCTACATCTGCCATTTTGAACGATGGATGTTGTAATGAGGCGAATAAATAACATTGAAGATGGACAGTATTGAGGTGTAACGCATCGTACGAGGCTGCCAAGCAGCGAATCATTTCTCTGCGTTTCACGCTCGGTACTTCGCGACAGACCTTGTCTCGTTGTTAGCAAGACTTGGAAAGTAACGATGTTCGAAGTTCCAATGGCCTTGTTGGTTCCCGAAGGTATATACCTCTCGATTCTAACAGGCTCTGTTCCATCCAACAGTGTGTCTTGCACCATCCGTCGGCCAACGTCAGTATAAGTGATCATTGTCATTTCCTCGAATCTGTAATGTGAAGCTCAACTCATAGACCAAGAGGTAGTAACATTCGGATGAATTGCCTTTTTTCAATGTTGTCGAGTGATTTGTCCACCAACGAGTCGTCAACGGCGGTTTCCGACAGGAGTGGATGAGTGCCAAAGCATGGGTATATCTTGCCATGGACATGAAACATTCGCTCGATCCCGACCTGTGATGCATTCGACATCACTTCCTTTACATCTCATATCAATCCCGACCCGTACCTAGCGCCACCCGCTCCAAATCGGAATGCTCACCTTGAACGCCAGACTCCATCCCCACACGATCTTTGTTTCCCGCGCTATTGGAGCGCTCCACTTACAATTTCCTCAATACCTTCAACATCCTCCCTTCCTATCCTTCCCCAACCCTCTCCTTCACCCTTCCCCACTACCTTCCTGGCCCGCCCTTCTATATACGCTCGTCGCTCCTCCCTCTTTCCCTCCCAATCTACCCCTTCCACCACCCCTTGCAAACTCTGCAACTTCGGTCTCAACGCCTCTAGTTGTGCCCTCAGCGCCGGTAATTGTGACGTAGCGAATCCGGCGCGGGTGGTCAATGGGGTGCTGCTCGCATTATCCTGCGTGAAGGAGAGATTAAGAGGAGCGGCGGAGGGGTGAGAGGTCAAGAATGAGAGATTTGAGGGAGAGAGGTCGTTTGAAGGCGAGACGAGGGTTTGGAGCTGGGTGATGAGAGCGGCATTTGACGTTTGTTGGCGGCGGAGGGCGTAGTTGAGTTTTCGAGTTTCTTGGAGCTTGCGCCGGAGGAGGAGGATTGATTCCGGGGTTGGGGCGTTGGGCGGCGGCGGCAGTTGGAGATTCTGTGGAGGGGATTAGCTCGAGATATCTGTATCTGTTTTTCTCTCTTCGTAGATCCATGCTGCGAGAAGCTCGGAGTGGACGAGACGCGGCTGAGCGAGTAAGGGAACAGAAAGAGCGCACCTCATAGTGCCCCAACCGCATCCACGGACTCAACCCCTCCTCTACCGTCAAGATGTTGCGCAGTGTGTAGATCTCAAACTTGTCAAAGGTCTTGTCCGCACTATCCACGAGCAGCGTCTCCAGCTGATGACACCCATTTTCAATCTCCTCTTGCATATCATCCTTGATCTGGTCCTCGATTTTCTTCTTCGGTTTTGCGCCTGTCGAGGGTGCGGGAAGTGTGGCTTTCGTAAAGCCGAGCTGAGCAGGCGGGAGATTTAGAAGACCCGTCTCAACGGCTTCAATGGCACGGTAGATGATGGTATTGACCGCGTTGATTATATCGTCGATCAGAGACTGCGGGGCGCGTTAGTATTGAGGGTGCGATGCGGTAAGGGGACCGCACTAGAGGCGTATAGCGGAAGTGCTCGGTAAGAAGCTCATCATTTGAAGGATTTGAAGCCATCACAGAAACCATTCTCTTTAAGAACGAGGAAGAACACAATGGCATGGACGGCAGAACGATGCTCGGGGGTTTGGGAAGACGCGATGTTTATGCCAAGACCGAGGTCTTGGCACGCGTATTCAAGCGCCAAATCCACTTCATTTCCAGATTGATGGTGTAGAAGGAATTCAATTAGAACCCCCTTTTGTCGTCCATTTCCACAGCAACGTTCTGACAGAGGAAGCTGCGTACATAGCTGATGACAAACTGTGACCGCCAGTATCCAGATCAAGTTGAGCCAGTTCAGGCGACTATATAAGGGGCAACTTGCTCCTAATCTCGAGTGAAGGGCGTCCGCTTGCCTCAGTACTCAGACCTGCCTGCAGAAAAACCTTTAACCCTAAAATCAACCCTAAATACTCGCTTAAGTTAGGACGGCGCTAGGGTTGAAGCTAGACGGTAGCTTATGCGCAATGGCTTGAACTAGATTTTAGTATGCCTAAACACGTCCAAATTCGATATAAAGAATATTATAGCAAGTTTTTAGATTTTTTTTGCAACAAATCTAAGAGCAACATAATTTAATTTGAGAAAAAATCGACTTTCTTGTTAATAAATGCATCAAAGTTGCTTTCTTACAATTTAAGAATATTGTTAATCAACTTTATTACGCAATATAATGTTGACTATAGTTATTATAAGTATTATTGTTGTTTGATTTGCTACTCTTGTCTATACTTTATCTAGTAATATTAGAATTAAACACGTATTATATTTAACGCGCTCTTATTGTCGCCTTCAAGTCGTAATTCTCGAAAAAATCGAAAAATCTAATGCTTATTACACAATTTTTAAGCTCGACTAAATTTTACATTTTACGTTCGAAGCTTTTTACAATCCTATTATTTAAGCGATCGATCAATTGAAAATCTTACAAGTGCTTGAATCTACTCAATTGTTATTGTTGTCGCATATTAGATACTCTACATTCGCGTTTCGAGAGGCAGATCGAGCTAATAGGGATCAAGATATTTACCAGATTCTACAGATCTCATAGATCTATCTACCCTACGTACTCAAATTCGTACTCTCGAGGCAGAATCTACTTGGAGAGCTCGTTTTGTTTTCTCAAAGTTCGACAAAGTTGCGAAACCTTCATCGAATTAGACTACATCTTGGCGCGTAAAGTTTTGATATTCGCGATGCGCACGAACGTTTGCAATTGCTCGCTAGTTGCACAGTTGCGTCAAATCTTCATGTTTTTCGCTTTAAACATCAAATTTCGTCGATTCGAGCAAACTTTACTTTTGGGACAAATTTGATGGATCAAGAGAACGTGTGCGCATCTCACGTAGGCAGACCATGATTGGCATACAGGACAGGCGCATTCACGGGCGCATTGTTGGGATTCACGGGCGCAATGTTGGGGGATGCCAAGGTCGTCTCTCGCAAAGCTTGACTTGGACCCCTAGATCCTCGCAGGTGATGCAAGATTCACGAGCTTTGATCTTGATCTCGCACAAAGCCCAGATATTAGTAACAAAAAACTGCGACTTTTGTTATGGTAGATTTGGGTACATCTAGGACTAAAGTTAGGGTTTATCAAATGCGAATGTATAAATCTAGATTAATTGCGTTGAATCGAATTATTAAGTTCGAATCAAGTACTCGATTCGAATCTTAACAATTCGTATTAACTCAATTCGAAAGTTTTGACAATTCGATTCCTAAAGTTGAATCGACAATTTGAATCGATTTCTATACTTGAAATCGAAACTCGACTCGAAAAAATCGATTTAAATTGTCAAGACTATTATTTTTAGTAAATTTTATTATTTTTAATAACAATTAATTGATAATTTGATAGAAATAGTTAATCTATTTAAATTAATTAATAAATATATTAGGAATTTCTCTTTATAAATGTATTACTATTGTACGTTATCTAGTAATTAGTAAAAAATCTAAATTTAAACTTAATTTATACTATTTTTAGTATTCTTAACATTCTTGACGATATTCTTGACATTTTTGACGATTCGATTCGATTTCTAATATTAAAATCAAAAATCGAGTCGAATCAAATCGAGTCAATTTCAAAATAATAGAAATCGAATTAAGTTTTAAGCCAATTTCTAATATTGAAATTGTCAAGTCAAGTCGATTTCTAAAGTTGAAACCGAAATCTAATTTAACAATCAATCTATATAAATCGACGCAAGAACAATAAATATATTTGGAATTAACAAAAGTTGTTTTTGAAGTTAAAGTTGCGCTTGCGCAATTTTAACTCGTATTTAAGCACTTTACAATAGAATAATCTCGCAGCTTGTAATATTTTACAATAAGATAATCTCGCAACTTCTAACACTTTTTGATCAACAAATATCGACAAAATATAAGCAATTATTAACACAATATATATAATAAACACGTATATAGTATTTGCAAATACAATTATTCTAATTATAATACTTTATCTCGCACAAGTTATAAGATTATTCTTAAACGCACTTATAGACATTGTCGTATATTTTTGCTTAAATAAGATTTATTTACTATTGTAATTGATTTTTATCTTAAATATTAAATATTGTTCTTAAATCTTCTAGCAAAATTATATTTTAATATTGACGCTTACTCTTTATAGATAGTTTACATTATCTATTATAGCGTTCGTCGATCGCTTGAAGCTATTGCACTATATCTTGTAGCGCTATTTATAAATAGTTAGGATTAAACATAGAATTTATTCTAGAATTAGGATTTGTCGAACATTAAACATAATTCTGCAAAGAAAATCTAAGAAAAAACTTTCAAACACGCTTAAATTTAATTTTTGAAAATTACTTATTAACGCAACGTGCAATTGTGTCAATTGATGCGTTATTTAAATCGTCTAATTGTTGCGCATCGATTAATGCTCAATAATTATAATAAGAAGAGATAATTAATTTTTAATAAGTTAATATCTTCTCGAAGACATTTACGAACACAATATTATTTTGCATGTCAATGTTAAAAATTTGCTTATTCGTATCTAAAAGAAGAAACTTATGTCTATATTTATTGTAAAACAGTTGTTCGACAAGATAGCTTGCTATTTAGAGCTATTAAGAAATTAATTTACGCAAACGAACGTAATAAACGTTATTGACAAGCTAATTGTCAAAATTAATTGCAATTATAAAAAAATAGAGAAAGATATTACAATTATACGCAAGATTATAACGAATTTCTCTTTATTTGTTTTCTTGCTCTTCTTTATATATTTTAAAAACAACTCTTAGAATTAATTATTTATAGTTTTCTTCAAAAGCGTCTCGAAAGCATTTACAATTATTAAATCGAAATTAGTTATTAACAAGAACGCAAAAATCGTTGTACGTTTAAACGACAACAAATAGAAACAAGTATTGCAAAAGACACTTTTTTAAAATATAATTAGGAACATTAACGCGCGTATTATGCAATTTGAGACAACAATTAAAGACATTAAAGCAATAAAGAAGTTTTCTAGTAAAGACATCGCAATTTACACGATTAATAAAGAGAAAACTATTAAGCTAAGAATTAACAATGCTTGAATTGCTATATTAGAAAGAAAAGCAAAAGCGATTATCTTGACATACGCGATAATAATTAACGAAGTTAAGATTAAAAAATAAAATCTTAAAAGCGCAAAATTGCGCGCAACGATTATCTAGAAGATATAAAATCAAAATATAAACATAAAGAAGCTTAAAGATATAAAGATAATATAAATCGATTAAAGATAACAACAACTTGCTTAAGATTAAAAATACGCATTTATAATTGTAAAGATCTTGACATCGAAAATAACTAATATGATTTTTAATTTTAGCTTAATAATAAGTAAACAAATTAAATCGATATCAATATACAATAAAGCATGCAAAATTATACAATACTTTAAATGTTATTATTACGAACACATTATAATTTAATGCACAAAAGAGAAGAAATGCGATTATTGCGTCGAATTTTACGCTACTAACTTTAAGATTTACTTAATAGACTTCAAATTTAAATGTTGTTTGTATAAAGAAAATTATAAATTATAACAAAAGAATTGCTTAAAAAAGCGAAAAAAAATACAACAAATAATTATTGAAAAGAAAAATATATCGCATCGATTCTTAATTAAGAAGATGACAATAGTTAAGAACAAGTTTTATTTTAACAAAAAAAAGAACTTCGATTATTTAGAATTACAATTAATAACTCTAAATAAATCGAAAATTATAAGCAAAGAATGTACGAAAAAATAAAGCGACAAAAGATCAAAAAAAGAAGCTATCTTTAAAAGAACAATAATATTAAATCTATCGTAAACATTAGCGAATCAAAAACGAAATTCTTGATTTATATTATTTACAAAATTAGATAAAGAAAGAGAAAAAATTCTATATAAAGAATTGAACAAAAAGAACTTCTACTTAGAAATTAATAAAATATTGTTAATATTAAAAAATATCAATATAATAACTTGCTTTAGTTAACAATTATATTAGAAAATTATACTTTATTAATACTATAGTACAACGTCAACAAATCTAGATTAAAGATTATAATATTACTGTTTCAGAGTAAAGATATTACGAATTTTGACATATTAATTATTTAAGAATTATAAAAAAATCTCTATTAATTTATTACGAACTACATTACATAAATAATAAGAACACTAAAATATACTTCTTTGTTAATAAAGGTACAACGTTTGTCTTATATATAATAACGTATAAATTCAAGAATCTTTGCTCTTTTACTTTAAGACTAGCGAAAAAAAGAACAATTAACATATACAACATCTACAATTTGTACAAAAACAATAAAAACAAAAGCAATCTATTACTTTTACGTGCGACGTTAGCAAAGAAAATTAATAACAAACATATTGTAAATGAGAGATTTTAATTTTTATTATCTTAAATAAGAAGACAACAAAGTAAAAGCTAATACAAACGCTTATAAGCTAGTAATTATAACAAAAGAGTTTAAACTAAAGAGAACATTATTAAAAGATACAATTACTTAAAGACAAGAAAGCAAACAAAGCATTATTAATTTTAGTTTTGTTATTTAACTTTTACGTAAAAGTTTTATCGAATATAATGTCGCAAAGAATATAAACAATTACTTAGATTATTATTCTATACGTACGATATTTAATTTACACACAATAATTGCAAAGTTTATAAAGAGAAGAAATTAAGACAAAACAAATATAGAGATTCTACAAAAAATTCTAAACAAAAAAATTATTAAGAAGCTAATATTTATATTGCTTAACAATGTCTTTAACAACTCTAAAAACGAACTAGATACACAAGTAAATAATTTAGTAAAAACAATTAGAGCAATTATTAAGAAATTTATATTGTTCGTTAAAATTTGTTTTAAATCTAAAGTAGATTTTACGAAAAAATGCAAAAAGACTTTTTGTAAAGTTAAAAGACATTGTCGCACATAATAGCGTAGCAAAAGCGACAAAAACTAAAAAAAAAATATATAATTAAAATTTTTTTTAAAAAGATAATGCAAAAAACTATAAAAACTTAATTTAAAAAAAATCAAAAAAGAATTGCAAATTAGTCTCTAAAATATAAAGTAAATGCAAATAAATATACTTAAGAACGTTGTAAGAAGTTTGCATTTTATTATTATATAACTATTTATTATTATTATTAACAATTGATTTTAGTAAAAAAGCAAACATTCTTTTAAAAGTATTTTTTTCGTTATTTTTACAAGTAAACTTGTCAAATATAGCAAATAATCAATATAACTAAAATTTAATAATAGATAAAATTACGCAATACAAAATAATAAAACTTATAGCGTTAACAATCTTAAACAAGATCTTAAATAATAACAAAACTACTAACAAAATACTAAAGCAAATTGATATTATTATAGTATTATATTTACATCGCATATACAATGTCTATTTAGAGAAAAATAATTGTTTAGAACATTTTCGCAACGCGATTATTATAGTTTTACGCAAATTAGACAAAAGCAATTATTTTATAGTTACGTCTTATTGTTCTATAACATTTCTTAATACTTTAAGCAAAATATTCGAGTTTATGTTAATTAAAAGAGTTAGTTATTTAACGAAAATGCACAAGTTATTGTCGAGTATTTATATAAGAGCAAGATAATTTGTTTTAACAAAATACGCACTATATTATTTAGTAAAGAGAATATATATAATATAAAACAAGAATAAAATAATTACAACTTTATTGCTAAATATATTAGAAGCATTTGACAACGTATTATGCTTAAGATTATTGCACAATTTGCGAAATAAACAAATAGATAAATATATAATGCGATAAATCGAAAGTTTTTTAAGCAATCGAATTACTATTCTTAGAATTAAGAAATACAAGACGAACAAAGTTAATATTACAATAAATATATCGCAAGAATTATTATTGTTATTAATTCTTTTTCTCTTTTATAACGCTTTGTTGTTGAAGAAGCTATACAATAAAAATATTGTAATTTGCGACTTTGTAGACAACGTAATTCTATTAATTAAAGAAGACAATATTAAAGTTAATTGCGAACAATTAATCGAAATATATAAAAGTATGTGTAAGAAGTAAGCTTATACGCACAAGATTAAGTTCTCTTTTAGCAAATATTAATTGTATTACGTTATAAGAAAAAAACAAGATATTAATAATGCAATAATTATCAATAAGAACACAATAATAATATTAAAGAAAGCAATCAAATATCTAAAAATTATGCTAGATAATAAACTTAATTAAAAAGCTCAAATTAACAACAACAAGACAAAGACACTTAAAATTATAAAGATTTTAACAAGTCTCGCAAAATCGACATAAAGAATTAGATTAATTAAATTAAAATAAATAATGTATGCGATATTTTTGTCTTAACTTACTTATAATTGCTTAATATAATATATATTTTACAAGAAAAAGAATTATTTAAAGAATATTGTTAACAATTTATCAAACGTTTAATATAGAGCACAAATAGACTGATCGTCGGGCTAGATTTCGGTATCAACATTCTAACTCAACCTAGATACTCGATACCAACCTCTTGACTTGGCTTGAAATCGACTTGAGTCAACGATTTCTTAACTTGGCTCGATCGACTCGCCAAGCAATCGAAAATGACGTCAAAATGCCAAGATTTTCTATTTTTAAAAAAATTCGCATTATTTGAATTACTAAAAATAGTTTAAAAATAATAACGCACAAATAACGTACAAATGCATTATCTAAATGCATTACTATATAATATTATAAACAAATTAATTAAATTAATCAATTTGATTAAGTTGATTAATGCACTTTTTTAAAAATAATCTAAATTTTTCGAGTCTTGGCGAGTCGAGCCAAGTTATACGCTAAGTACTTCATATCTACCCTTTGACTTGACCCAAATACTTGGGCCAAGATTTCTAACCCAAATTGGGTCTTGGCGAGCCGAGAACCTGGCTCGAACTCGATGACCTAGCTCGACGCGATCAGTCTAAGCACAAAGAATTATTATCGAAATTTACAAAATTATTTTACGTTTAATCTTATAAATTAAGACATACTTCTTATCAATGTATATATATTTGAATCGAATAACAAGTCTAACGACGCTTAGAATAGTTATTAGCTCGACATACAATATTATAGTAAAAAATAAATTTAAGAAGAAGAATCGAATTATAAGCTCGTTAAAGAAGCTAACAAAAAGATTGAAAAAAAAGACAAATACTAGTATTAATAATTTAGAGATTACTATATTATTTGTAGCGTTGTTACAATAAATTTTATCAATTATTGTTATTAGTTTAAGCAAAAAAATAATAAAAGAAACGCACAAGAAGCTATTAAGAAAGATAGATGCTTTAATAGTATATATTGACAAAAGCAAAATTAATAAGAAGATAGAAGCAACGATTGTTTTGTTATATAAAACGATTAGAATTTATCTAGAACTAAATATAATATTTATTGTGTATTTGACAAAATTGTATAAAATTATTTTGATCTCAATACTAGCACATATATTTGAACAAGACAAGATTTACGTAATTATATGTATAGACAATTAAGCGACAATTAGAATAATTAAGAACTTAGACAATAACTTAGATTAATATCTAGTCAAAAGCATAATTAAATTTATTAACATTCTTCGCAAAAAAAATATAGAGATTAAGCTATACTAAGTATTGACGCATATAAATATTAAGAACAACGAAATAACAAACGTTGTCGTTAAACAAGCAACAAAATAAAGACAAAAGAAGAATAGACAAAACAAACTAATAAAATATAATACAAATTAAATAATAAATTTTGCGAAACTAATTTATTATCTTAGAAATGCAAGAAAAATAACGCTAATCAAAAAAATTTGACGACAATAAATTACTCTATAAAACAAAGATAAAATTAACAAAGAAATATACGCTTTGCAATTAAATTCGAAGAAATTAGTATTAAAGTTTTACGACAATTTAATCAAGAATCTTAGCGCATTTGTAATGCAAATAAGAATAGAAAAAATAAAACTTCGTTTCTTTCTATTTTGACAAAAAGTGCTTAATATCGAAACAAAACGCTATTAATATAAACAAGTATTACAAACAATCAAATATATTTTGTTTACGTGCAAAAAATACATCGATCTTAGACAAAACTTGTAAAAAGAGAAAAAGAAAAAAAAGACTTAAGAAGAGCTTAATTTAAAAGCTATATTTACTAATTCTTATAACTTGAAAAAAACAATTACATTTATAAAAGAAATCGAATTTATTAATTAATTTCGAGTCTTAATTGTAGAGAACTACTAGAGCATTCAAGATAAAATGCATTAAATCGAAAACTTACATGGCAACATAAAGTACGAGACGAGAACTAAGATAATTGTGCTCAAAGAAATTGTTTTATTTAGAAAGCGTATATAGAAGACGTAGATAGATAATCAATTAGGCTTCGCAAGAAGTTTGATTGATTAATTGTTACTAGTCGCATAGCATTCCCAAATAGGGAAGGCTCGAGTGCTTAATGAAATAATCAATCAATCAATCAATCAATCAAGAAGATCTAAGTACTGAGGCAAGGCGTCCGCTTGGATGCGACAGTTGCTGAAACAAGATAAGATTGATGGGTACAATCTGGAATTACGAAGATCGGCGCTTGTTGGATTTGAGCGTACGAAAGGGAATTGGGCTTCTTCAGGGTGCTGCTGATACAGTTTTACACTTACACTTGATATAGGGTCGAGCATACCTAAGTCGCACAGTGATAGCCTTTGCTCTTGCGTTTCTACCATTCCCTTCGTCATGGATTCCTGATTTCTTGGGGCATTATTAAACACTTTCAATGTGTTTTGATGCAATTTCAGAATGCGCCGACGTCCGTCTCACTATTGTATCACTCGATGCTCTACCAAAGATAACATCTAGGGATCCACAAGTTGCGAGCCCACTACGTAAGAGCTCTAGATACTATTTTAGACTATACAGAGCACAGCTTTTCAAGGTTTAGGTAACGGAGTATACGAGCAAATCATGATGCCGGCGAAGACACTATTTGTGATATCTGCCCTTTGATGTCCTGTTATCTTTTTCATCATCACTATTAAATGTATTACATCTCATATAGCCAGACATCGATGTGGGCCTGGGACGACCATAGTGCTCCGTAGGCTGACACAAGCATGGGTGGCGACGCCGTTCTCGGTGCTGTACATACCGTCAGTACTATGTGGAATATCAGCCCTCGATACTTCGGAAGTGTGTTCGAATACGGGCCTAGACAAAGTGCTCCAACCATTTGGTGATATCGCTAAGATGAATGATCACAGGTATCGTGTATGCTACTACACTGAGCATGGGCATTGCGAGGGTTCACGTCTGATTCTCTTTGTCCTTTAACATCGATCTGCCGACGGACCACGCCAGCAATGCTCCATCCGGATGGCAATGGAGATCTTTCATTCTGCCCGGCGACTTTAATCATTTCCTCTGCCTCGCTTTGGCCTACTGCATGCGGCTCAAGTTCGTGCGACTCACGCTGCACAGGCCAGGAGCAGTCAGAGTCATGGAGAGTGCTACTATTTATTGGAGAGGCGTTTTCGGCAAGGTCAGGAGCAAGGCACCCGCAGAACTTGTGCTTCATTTCCTGGCGATGATCCGTTGAAATGACAAGGATAGTCTGTTACATCACGAGCATCGGTCTGCACCTCCTGCTGCTAGCGATGGCCAAGAGTACCTGAATGGTGCCGACATGAATGTGGCCGCTGTTCACCTAATCCGGAAGACCAATGCCATGAAGGCTCATCCCGAGGGTTCAGTGCCGAAATGAGCCACATACGGCGTCGGTTGACAATGCTACCTCACAGCGAAGAGTGAAGGGAATGGTGCCGGATGTATGATTCTCTGCATGATATCACGCAAAGGACGCTAGAGATCTCTAAAGGCAACGAAGCTCCCGCGATGTTCCATTGTATCCTGCTAAAGGTGTTAGCATGAGGCACCGGGAACTGTCTCTCAATGCACAAAAGTCTTATGTGCGATGCGTTGGTAAGGTGCAATTTTCAGAGCTGATGATATCGCGGCTAATCCTCGTTCCTGCTGCGCTGTCATATGCGCCAGTCGTCTTTTCAACGCTCTGCATGAGTGAGGGTTTCTCTCTCTTCTGCTATGGGTTACCCTTGGTTCTTTAATAAATCATATTTTGAGGAATGCCAAGATTTGGTGCACCGCTTCTCACCAGCGCATGGAATACGTCTCCTGCCAGCACCCTTGCGCTCCATTTACGTTCATTTACATAGAGATGAATCGTTTGGCTCTTTGGAATGCCTCACTGATGGCTCCCGATATTAAGGAGACAATCTGACCGTAGATGCGGCTGTAGGAGACTAAAACAGTCACTTGAGCGGTCTTTTGAGCAAGTTTGTCCGCCACCACGAGATAATATCAGATTTCGCAAGCCAGAGCTACCACACGTCCCAATGAGGAAAGTCTCATACCCAGATACTCTCTTAGGATATGTCAGATCCCCGTACATTTGGTTGTCCCTATTCAATATGAATCCCGTCCACTTGCACTCCTGTTCTCTACAACTTCGACAGGGAAACAAATCCAAATTCTAGGGCCCCATCCGGTTATTTGTACACCTTAAAGCTTCCACGCTTCCACGATCCCCAATCACGATGCCGATCACCATCGTGCTCGGCAACGCCGAATATTGCGTTATGCTTCTTAGCTTAGCAGCCGCCATCGCTGTGAAATCAGCATCGGGTATCTGGGATGATGCTGCCTGCAAGGCTCGCATAGAATCTCTCGAGCAGACAGTCCGCTCGTTGAAGGAAATACCACGACCGAACCCAAGTGGCCGCATGTTGGAGCCGGAGGAAAGAGCAAGCGATCTTCAGCCGCTTACAAGCAGCAGCACACCGACTTTACAGGCCTGGCAAAGTGCAGAGACTGTCACTCTTAGTCCATTCAGGCCCAAGCTCGCTACTAATGATCACAGCGAAAAGCTTGCGGAGCTGGCGAAACATTTGAAGGCTCGCTGCAGCACAATGAAGACAGGGGTCGTCCACCAAGATTCGGACACGGACAGCGCTATGGCACAACTGCCATATGAGAAGCAGGAACATTGTGCATTCTTGACCAAGTTGCCTCTAGAGCTACGAAAAATGGTCTATGAGCATTTGCTCGTGTCTGACGAGATCATCACCCCTGACCGGCAAGTCCTTGGTGAGGAGAGAGGGATTTATCTGGAGCTCAATGGCGTTGACTATACGCCGGCGAAAGGACTTGACGCAACAATCCTTCAGTCGTGCGAGGCAATCTATCACGAGGCCTACCCCGTCCTCTATGGCCAGAACGTTTTTGAATTCCAAGATGCCTACGACATTTCCGGCTTCAAATCAAGAGGAACCAAGTCTATACACTGTATGTCATTCTTTTCTTTGAGTTTCACTGGAAGCCGTGCGCCTTCTGTGCTTGTATCCGACGCGCTAGCACCAACAGGTGCTAATCTGCTTTGCCAATCCTGTCGAAGCCTTGTGATCACTCAATTGACGGACTGTGCAGATCCAGAAGTACGAAACTCACGATTTCGTGTGAATTCGATCAGAGACCCAATTGGAAGGCTTTCCAGGATACGACATATATCATATGACATGTCGAGAGCAACTCACTTCAGCTCGCTCGCTGGGAGATGGAAAGGGGCTCTCGAGGAGGGATTAAGCTTTCCGGCTATCGAGACCCTTCAGCTTGGCTTTAGGGGCTGGGAACTCATGGACCGCGGGAATCAACGCCTTGTAAGTTGATGACCAGAACTCCCACTTCCTCTAGGCTTACAAATCATTGCAGTTACATCGCATCATCACCAAATTCAAGATATCAGGCCAGGGGGACATTGACGGTGACGGTGCTGCTGTGGGCCTCAGAAAGCTTACTTTCAAGGGTGATTGCGACGAGAAACTGACCGAAGAACTACGAAGCCTTCTTAGGCCGGACGGCCATCTCCTCCTAGAGGTCCCCCATGCGCCGACACGAAGTGGTGCACTCGATCCTCAGCATTTGTGAAAGAACGCAAAGGCGGAATGTTGATGGACTGAATCATCAATGAAGACCCACAGCTGAAGAGGCAAACCATTAAAGCATGTCTTCCACTCAATCAAAATACTCAAGAGCAGGGCTCGGAGAAGGTCCTGAACACAAGTGATACGAGCAACCCCTGAAAAGTGCACCGTGCCGGCGCAGGGGATAAAGGGTCCTCAAGTACAATGGGTGTCGAATTCGTTTGTCGACCCCGATGAAGATGTTCCTTCTGTTGCTTCTGAATCCTCCGACTATGTTCCTAACACTCGATGACGGTTTACCTTCTTGACATCCAAATCGGATTAGCGCATGGGTTTAAATCTTCGACGTTAGACTAGTTGATAGATTTTACGAGTACACCACAGTTATGTACATAACAGACTTCATTTGCCTGGTTTGAACTACGGTTCACCTACCATCATCCATTTCCAAAAATCTGCTATGCACACTGCTGAACCATGCTTCTATCTTCTCACCCTTGACACTGACATCGTTCTTTAGCCAAAGGCAAATAACCCCAGCCATCTCATCGCTAACCCACACAACCAACTCCCATTCCCCACCTCGCCCCAACGCTGGCAACAAGAATCACAGCTGCTATATCCGTTTCCCGCTGTAGAAAAGCTTCGAGAAGTTCCCAAAAGAAGCCCCATCAAGCCAGAAATATTCCACAGCAAAGAAAAAGATATTCCCTCGATCGAAGAACTCCTCTAAACGTTCCAAACCCTATTTCGCAGATTTTATAAAATCAGCCATCTCCAACAACTGCCAAAAGAGATGCAGCACCACGGTATACAAGCCCCATCGACGGCGTTACAGATAGTCTTCTACGCAAATTCATCCGTGGAAAAGAAATGGAAATACTTGGAGTGCGAAAAGGTAAGGCGGTCGATCTGGATGCTATGCTACCATAGCTGCTCACTTAACCCCCGAAAACCCGCCCCCCAGTCAGACAACCCTACACCCGGAAAATGCGGATTTCTTTGCCCTATATAACCAACATTCCGACTTTACGACATCAAGCAGTCGAAGAAGGCTTCGAGCGACAGTTGCAACATGCTCAAATTAACCAAGACCAATTGCCCGTCAACCTGATTGTCAATCTCTGCATACGCCTGTACATAAGTGTTGCAATCCGTCATCTTCGATACGCTAAGTGGGCGAAGTCTCCAAAGCCGAAAGGTCCCCACCACAAATCGCGCAAGTCCTCTGATATAGCTCACTGCAATCTAAGTCGTGGCTTGATTTCGCTAGGGGCCACACGTAATGCAGCCGTGATTTCGGGCTCTCACTAAGCCACACCCTTCTTTTCCACGGCACTGTAAAGGGGGTAATATCTCCACTACCTAAAGCTTATGCACTACAGCCTCCGCACAACTGATCTATATGGCTATGACTATTTTGGTACTCAGGAACAAAGCAGGCGTAGGAGGTCCAACTTGATATCTTTCTCCTCGTATCGTGATTGGTGATGCAAGGCACCTTAGGTCGGTACATTTGCGGCAGCTTCCTGACTTGGATCTACACAAGCTGTAAAATTGAAGTGATGTGAAGAGAAAGTAGATCTTCTAAGCCACCGAAGGCGATTAACGGAAATAGGAATAAGTAAGGGTGCGGCGAATCGGAGAGCTACCTTGTCTTGTGAAGGAGAAGTAGATCTTAAGCATATTCTGTGAGGTTACCCACATTATACTAGCCAATACTTGCGTCTTCTGCTTTCAACTATTGTCAAGACTAAGGTACTCTGTGGTACTGTTCGGCAGTCTTGGCCCTCGCCTCCTGCAAGCGTGGGCAGATATAGAACAAACGACATCGTGCAGAGTGAAAGACTAGACGCAAGCTCGATATCAGGAGTTCTATCAACCTAGCAGTCTGTATTGCTCCCATTATCCCATAGACGACCCGAAACTTGGAATGAATTGATAGACTAAACTCGCGGACTCGACAATGCCGAAAATGCTAGCCGTAGAAACAATGGCCACACCGGACCCCCCGAGAAAGCTTGAGTGACATCTTGGTCTAACTTTTCTGCAGATTTAGTCTCTGATCAACGTCGATTGAGACAGGCTTACCAACAGAACAGCACATGGGTGGGTGGCTAGGATCAGGGTATCAAAACAAGACATAGACACTATTAACACCCCTCCATCGCGAACTCAAGTGTGGAAGCTGATACCAGACTAAAAGTATCAATCCTCCCATCCCCTTTGAGGCGATCCCTTCAGTGCCGCCCGTTGTGTGTGTCGAGCATCTCGATCCGCGTTCTTCTGCCCCTGCGCTGTTGGCTCAGCTTCCTCGACTGCTGGCGCTGGTTGAACCCGACTCTTTGTTGTGTTACGCTTCTTGCGGGATGCGGGCTTGCTAAGCGATGAGCTTTGGCTGACGTTGCGTCGCCGTTTCTTCTGTGATTCTGGCCCTGCTAGTCCCGTCATCTCTGCATTCTGATTGTTCGCTTGGTTGGTCGAGGATGGCGGTGTCAGAATGGTCATGTCGACTTCGCCTGCTTCAAGAACGCGCTTCGTCGCATCCCAGGGCACATTGAACAGACCACTGTTGATTTTGACCGCATAGACCTTTAATTCTGGGGTCGGGAACTGCTTCTTGAAGCGGTCTGTTGTTGTTTTCAGAACTCCAATTGCCTGAGCAGTGTTGTAAAGAATTGTCGTTGGATCGGACATATTCTTCCCGTAACCCTTCGAGGTAATTAGTGACACAACGTAGTGGAATTCGCCTGGCGCAAGGCTCGTGTCTGAAATATGATCGATATGGGTGATCGTGAACGTGCCAACCAAAGCCTTCCGGTGGGCCACTAGCGATGGCAAGTGTGACGGCTTCGTGTTACATTCCTGATGATACTCTCGAAATGCTTTGGGGAACTGTTACTCGATCAGCACAAGCGGGCCAAAAGCTGCGATGAAAGATGCATAATGTACCCTCTTTTTGAACGCGAGCGCGACACCTTTGCCCCATACACTCTGTGCATTGCATGCATCTAGGGACTGTTAGAGTAGGTCAGGATCTAGACATGGAGGGAGCCATACGCAGCAAGAAGCTGTTTGGAGGGGCGTTGAATATGTCGCCTTCTTCCTCGATAATAATAGCCATAGTTTCTAGTACCTGTATCGATGTTGCGAGTTGATTTTGAGATAGATAATGTTCAGAACTTTGGTTCGAGGAGATATGTGAGGTGTAGGTACATTGTGCAACGCGTAGCTACTGTATACATGTAGATGGCAGGCGCGCCTTAGAGGAACTCAGAAGCACTTCCCGCGGACCGATCCCGTTGGTCATAAGGAACAAAACAACGTGTTGACGGTAAACCGATCGACCAATAAAGGCCATAGCTATACCGTCAAAATGTCAAAGAAGATGCGTAAGCCGGACATCCAATAGCAATATCGCTCTAGGAATCACTGATGAGAAGGCTACAATACCGTTCCCAGTCATTGAAGCTGAGGAGTCGGCTAAGATTTCCAGCTTCACTGAATTGATTCTGAACAGCATGAAGCATTCAAGTCTTGTGTCGATAAAAAAACCCGCCACTCGTGCTGAAGCCACAACAACGAATGCTGGCCCATTGAATCACGACTCTTGCCTGAGGAGAAAGATCTGTACCGACCAGCTTGTCGATGATCATTCCAAGTTGCAAGCGCAACTCCCCAGCCGCAATACTATTACCAGTGCATACCTACCCTAAATAGAGTAAAGATGACAAAGCGGTGAATTCTTACTCAATTCAAATTACAAACCTGAATCCTTTGCTTGCAGCTTCACCCGGTACGCCCTCACCCATTACTACGGCACCCTTCACAGGCTCGCCTCGGTCGAGCCTCTTGTTGAGACGTGCAAGGGTGAAGCGTAGTGTGGTGGCGGCGAGAATGGCGACAAAAGCTGTACTGCAGTTCACTGCCATTGCGACAACTATAGAATTGGAGGTATTAGTTTACGGAGAGAATGGGGACACTATGAAAGACATGAAGCGGCAAACGCGTCAAGTCTTGTTTCGTGGCCGGGCTGGTATCAAATCCAACGCTCATAGCCAAGATAATCAATGCCATAGTTTGAGCAAGAGAAGGGTGAGCTTACTGTAGCGTGGTCCAGCCGATTTAGGATACATATAGCTAGCGTAGATCGAGCTGCAGTTCGATACAGCATTGATAGCCGCCAAAGCCGCAGCGCGCTATAGAATCGTGTCAATCAGTCGGTGACGTGAACTACGATATAGGATTCATACCTTCGCCGGCGGTCTGGGTAGTGTATTTGATATCCACGCTAAAGCCACTACATCTAAATGATTTCGGAGTCAGTATTCCCTCTTGAAGCTAGTGGATGGAGCCATAACGCATGTCTTCCGAGCGGATGCTCGCTAGACATGTTTCAAAGCTCTTGAAACACTTAAAAGTGGGTAAAAGGTGCTCGGAAATGATAACCTACAGCCCGTGTATACACCAGGCACCATCATCATCATAGCTAGGTATCTAGGACCGGTCTTGATCGTCGTCGCGGCAATGATGAAAGCTATGACTGCGAAGTACAGGGGAATCGTGATATGGAAGTACCTCTCGCCTGTTCTGTCCGCGTGCCAGGCGTTCAGGAAGGTGGTGATCACTCCAAGGGCGTATGGAGGGACCGTCAAAAGAAGGGAAACGACATTGGAATAGCCAAGAGTCCCCACTACAGTCGGGAATAGATTGGTGACTGTGCCCGAGGCGACGAAGCAGAAGAGGAGGACCATCTGCCATCGATTAGCGCTGAAGAGTAATTGTGAGGTGAACAGCCATACCAATACCCACATCTTGACATCTTCGAAAGCGAGCATCATTCCATGAAAGAACGTTTGCTGCTCGCTCCCAATCCAGTCGTCTTCCCCAATATCCTCGTCTAAACGCCAAATTGCCAACTGTCGCTCATTCTCCGTGAGCCAGGTCGTCGTCCGCGGGAAGTTGGGCAAAACAAGGTAGGCGACGAAGGCGATGCCTATAGTGATGGTGCCTTCGATGATGAAAAGCCATCTCCATGCGCGCAGACCGTGGAGGCCGTCCATACCGTTGGTAATGCCCGCTGATATGAGGCCTGAGAAGGCGCCTGACAGAAGGGAGCCAGAGTATAGAATTGCCGTCCTAAAGCCCAGCTCTTTCCGAGTATACCATGCCGAAAGAAAGTAGAGACAGCCTGGGAAGTATGCTGCTTCGACGAAGCCCAGGAAGAAGCGGATTGCGATCAAGCCTCCGTAGGTTTGCGCGCCGGCCGTTGCAGCTGATATGACGCCCCAGACAATCATGACTGAAGGCAAGTAGAGGGCTGGCTTCCCTATTTTGTTCAGGAACAAATTTGAAGGAACTTGCATCAAGACATAACCGACGAACAGTATTGATAGGCAAGTGAGGTATTGAGTGGACGACAAATGTAAATCATGCTCGAGACCCGCTAATCGCGCTGCTGCGATATTGTTGCGGTCCAAGTAATTCATGATGTATATCAGAACAATCATTGGTAACAATCGTAAGTCAATCTTCCTTACCAGAGCTCGTTCTAGTTTAAGACGCTCCCCTGGGGTAAGGTCCTTGACGAGCTCTGGGGCTTCCCTTCGCCTTATGGTCGTGGATGCTCCGAGAGAATTCTCATCTTCGACATGATTTGCTCTGTACTTCGCGTCTTGGCTATAGTCTGCGGGCTCAGGATGCGGATCTCCGTGAGTAGGAGCCATTCTCAAGGGGTGGCAGAGCTGTGAGTGGCTGTAGCTGACTGGAAGGCAGTCCGAGCAGTCGCATTGAGCATCATTATCGACGGTCCGCCAGCCGAGACGGGGAATGAAGTCAGAGCTCCATCAGACTGCGTTGGCGGGTAGTGACGGCACCATACGTCGTCTAGCTCTTGCCTAGCTACAGTGTGGATGGGTGGACGATGAACGGCTCCTGGGCTATGGAAGTGAGGACTGCTGTCTCGCCAAGAAGCAAACTGAACGCTGTAGGATGCGGGGAAGCGGCAGGTTTAGCCTAAAGTTTGAGTTGAAGATTGTTCTTGCCATCTGCAAAATATGCGATGCAAGTATGCAGCCTCTGCGCCCCGAATTTCGAAGGTTATCTATCCGAGGTATCATGGCAACAGCTCGAGGGATAAGCCCGCTAACGCAAAGCATCTTCACAATCGTCGGCCTACTTGGGTCTTGGATTGCATCTCGCGAAACGATCTTCGGTTCTAGCACTAGCGCAGCGCGGCTGGCGCTTCGTGGAATGTCAACGTCAACGGTCATCTATCATTGAGGCAAATTGCTTTGAGTATAGATGCATACAGGCAAGTGACGACTGTTGACCCAGACAAATCTGTATAGAGACAAGAAGGCACTGGCAGGTCCGAGGCAATCTGATTCCTCCACCATGAGAAGATCAAGGCAAAGAACATGGGTTTGACAACCGGGTAGTGGTGAGCGAAAGCACTCGATATCGCACAAGATTCACGAGGAGAGCAGGACACCTTACAAATGGTATCCATGTAATGGTCTCGGTCCTCCGTTCGTAAGTCTTCCATCTTTAGGTTGTTCCCTCGTGTTACCTAAGTATGCACAATTTTCGTCCATCATCAAATACCGATCAACTTTCCTGACTGTAGTCTGTCGTCAACCCACTGCCCAGATGGACAAGTGCAATGGCTCAACCATCATCGATCCATCTATCAAGCCATCCCGATCACAAGCCCCACAACGCCTACTCCGGCGGCGGACCACGGCCCTTGCTGTCCGATACGAACCGCATTGGCGGCATTCTTCGTCGGTGTTGCTGTTGCAGTAGTAGTCGCTCCTGTGGACGTGTTGACCCCAGACATGGAAGTAGTGGCTGTTGCATTCACTGTCAAACCCCCGGCCGTGACCGTGACACCCCTCCAAACAATACTCTCCGCCGCGTAAGCACTAACATTGACCTCCCGCCCCGGCCCCTGCGTCTGTCCCGCCATCGTTTTCTGCGTCCAAGTGGAGTGCACCTCGCACGTCGCTGTCGTGGTACCCGTAAGCTTGCACCCCCATTGCTCAAGATTGCCATCTGCAGAGCGGCTCATGAGCACGGTGCTGGGGCCGGCGGTGACGGTTTGAGGGAGGGGGCCGTTGATGATGCAGGCGGGGATGATGTTGTTGGGGAGGTTGGTGATGGCGGGGCAGGAGAGGGCCTAGGTTGTCAAGTTTGGGGCCTGGGGGTGGGAGGGTCAGTGCAAGGCTAGGGGGGACGGTAAAGTGGGACACTTACGGCGTTGATGGCGGAGGCGAGGAGAGGTTGGTGGATGGAGTTAGGGAGCCAGGGGAGCCAGATGGAGACGGTGGTTGGGAGGGCGGTGGTGGAGAGGCCGTTGATGGCGAGGGTTGGGAGGAGGAGGAGGGATAGCTGGCACAGAATGAGGGTGAGGAGGGACATCGTGGGTAGCAGTCTTTGTTGGTGGTAAATGGGTGATTGTAAGAGGAGAATGAAAGAAGAGCTGGAGGTGGAAGAGGAGTAAGTATGGACTTGCCTAGTGTCGTCTGTGAATTGAAATGAGAACAACTTTCATAGAGTGATGAACATCGCTCTACCTCGGTTCACTTTGGCCGAAGGTGATGATCGATGTGAAAATGGTCTTCGATTACACATGCCTATGCACATCATATATGAGATTCTAAACTACCAATATCAAGCAGTCGGCGATGGCTTTGAGGGCGGGCTGAGGTTGCGGATAAAACCGCTAGTCAACCAACTTAGTTGTAATCGTAACCTGGACGTGTGTCAGGACTCCTAGCTAGTAGTCGATTGTTTTTTTCCACATTCTGGCAGGTCGAGTGTTCGATTTTGGACACCCTCATCACTTCATCATTTTTTTCTGTTCATCTAGATTTCTTCACTTAACCAATAAAGTGAAATAGCATAGTCACAACACTGTGGCCGGCATTCTCTATCTGTGTTGCTATGCATTCCAACACGTTCATGGCTTGAGTGCACTCCAAGCTCCTGTCACACTGATAGCGCCGTGATGTGGTGTCTTCGAAAAAGTATAAAATATCTGCAACCATAGGCTGCGCTTCTATCAGTGACGATCAATTTGCTCTGGTACTGATCCAGGAAACGCGATCATCTGTAATAACAAGACCTAACTCCTCCGCAAACACATAAGGCAATGGTGTCGCCGACGCAGGACGATTATTCGGCAGCGGTTACATCGATCGAGCAACAGATCAATCCCCGTGAATCGTAAGTTCTCCCACTTACTGCTATCACCGCCGAAGATATCCACAATCAATAGTCTTGCTTATCGTAGTCTACAGCGACTTCCGAGCCGAACTTTTTACTCTCATCGTCGGGCCCCAGCAAATAGCTTTTGCCGTTCATCAAGAAAAGCTGTACCAGTCACCAGTCCTGAAGCGGATGTGCAACAGCGGCTTCATCGAAGCGCAGACGAAGACAATGAACCTACCAGATGACGAGCCAAGGAAAGTCTCCCTGTTCATCGAGTATCTCTACCGTGGGGAAAACTGGCCATTCAAAGGAGCAGAATTCGAGGCTTATCGTTCCAAACATGAAGACCAGCGAGCTGTCCAGATGCAGCGACAGGCGGAGCTTTACTGCTTCGCCGCCATGTACGAGTTAGGAGGCTTGCAACAATTGGCCGTGGAGAAAATGCAGATGCTCACACCTATGTTCTTCAGCTCCTTTTTGTCAGTCAGTGAGCACATCTATAACAACAGCCATGCTTCTGGCCCTTTCCGGCCGTACTGTCGTCGACAGCTTGAGATCTATTTGCCGAAGATTGCTAGGAGCCAATGGCTTGACGATCGAGTGGGTAGAGGGGGAGACTTGGCGGTGGAACTCTTCGTTACAAATCGAGGATTGTTCGGGACGCTGGAAGATGTTGTGATTGTGTGGCCGCCGGCCGAGTTAAATATTCCTAGAGACAAGAAGAGCAAGAAGAGGGGTGAGTCTGGGTTTGTCGGCTCTGCTCCTAAGCTAACGCGGAACACAGGTCCCAATTACGATCAATTTTTGGAAGGATATACGTGGGCATGACGAATGTCGAGACAGATCCCCTAATGAATGGTTGCGACATATGAATGGGAGCAGTACTTTCTTACGATGTCTAGCCTCAAGGTCCAGAGTTTCGAGATAGTTTACAGAAGTCACCTTATTTGAAATTGTAGCACCATTCTTCAAGTAGTTCCTTGACGATGAAATTGCAGAAGTTGACGTTCTGGGTGCGACGAGACCTGGAAGAAATCTTGATACGAGCTTTTAGCGCTTTTACAACGATTGTCGCCCCTTGACCTTATTTTTAGATTCTCGACCCTATTATCTAAATTTGTATGCAGATTACCTGAGAGCTTAAAACACATTAATTATTTACAATTCTTATTATCTAAAGTCTAAATACGATAATACACGCTAAAACCTAATGTTGCAATTATCTTATAACATAATTATCACAAAATCGACTTCGTTATCAAAATCAAAGCTCTTAATTTTTTTTATAATCATCAAATTTTTGTTGTTGTTGTTAAAAAGACTATCTATACTACTAAAACAATATAGCGATAGCAACGACGTATTTAAAGCAATTATAATTTACTCAATTTTTCTCGTCTAAAGATAGACTAATCGTCGATTCGGTTTTCGGTTCTAACTTTTGGAATCGACCCGAATCGACGATTCAACTTTAGGAATCGAATCGAATCGAATCGTCAAGAACGCCAAAAAAACTAAAAATAGTTTAAATTTAGTTTAAATTTAGATTTTTTAATTGTTTTCTAGGTAATGCATAATAGTAATGCATAATATAAAAACAATCTAATATATTTATTAATTAATTTAAATAGATTAACTATTTCTATTAAATTATTAATTAATTGTTACTAAAAATAATTAAATTATTACTAAAAATAATAAAATTTACTAAAAATAATAGTCTTGACGATTCGATTCGATTTTTCGATTCGATTTTCGATTTTCGATTGAAATCGAATCGAATTATTGATTTCAACTTTAGAAATCGAATTGCCAAGACTTTCGATTCGATTCGATTCGATTTCCTGAATCGAACTCGATTTCTCGAATCGACGCGATCAGTCTATCTAAAGACAAGATCTTTTCGACAACTTTGTTCGTTAATAATTCGCAATTTTCTCGAATATTATAAGCAACATTTATAAGCATATCTAAACAAATTAACACTATACTATAAAGAGAAATAGAACGTTAACGTATTTAATATTACAATATTACGTCTTTTAAAGCAGGAGTTAATTGATTGAAAAAAAGAACAATTTATAAATTCTTAAAGCAAACAACTTCTCATTATCTAGCAAATAAATAGAATTAATTACACAACAAAGCAATTAATGTTCTTCGACAAATTCTTGTTCAAATTGACAACAAAATAACAATATATAATATACGAGTCTATTAAAACAAATATTAAATAGCATTAAAATATTAGAAGAGATAAAATATATAGCGTGTTGCTTATCTATATTGTAAACAACTATCTATTGTACATTAATATCAAAAAAAGCTATTACAATAACAAAAAAAATTATTAATAAATTGTTAACAAGCTTTTATTCTATTGCAACGTCTATTTAGAGTCGCAAAATATAATTTGCTTAAATAATGTCTTTATTTATATAAATGCTCGCATACAATAAACAATTAAAGTAAAAAGATATTTAATTTGTTATTTATTTTCGTATTTATCGAATTGCAATTTTATTAAATTTACGTTTAGCGTTTTTAAAACTTAAATGCAACAATATTAACAAAATTTGCAACTTTAATTTCAAAACAACTTTGAAAGCTTTTTGCAATACGATATTAACGTATTCGAATATAATAGATTTGCAAAGAAGTATTACAAATATATATATAATAAGTAATATAAATTTAAGAATAATTACGAGACTTTACAAAGAAATCTAGATGCTTAATCGAGACAAAAACAATAATATCGAAGAAAATATATTAAATTGCGTGTTAAATAGACGTTAAATTCGATATATTTTTGCTCTATTAATAAATAGAACAATATAATTTAAGAGTGCAAACAATATTTAAATTAGCACTTAATATAGCAATGCAATAGATCTTTTTATTAATTAATTTTTTTTTTGCATATTAAATAGAATAAAGTCTATCTTTACATTAAAATAATTGCAAAATCTATACTCTTCTTATATTACTAGTAGAGATAAAATTTTAGTAGATTTATATTTCGAATTAGCATCTTTTCTTTTGTAAATGTTGTCGCAATTAATCCGTTTATATAAATCTACTAATTACAATAGTATTTACGTTTTTATCTATATAGACAAGCAATATATTGTCGATTCAACTTTATTAGATGCTATTGTTTCTATTAATAAATGCTATAACTTTCTTAAGATTTGCACGAGAACAAAATTCTTTTTAGATAATAAACAAAATTAATTCTTGCGAGATATAAGAGATGCGAATATATCAAATATATCTATTTAATTAGCACTTATTTCTAATAGTTCAATAATTAGTAAATACATTTAATAACAACATTAAGTATATTAACTAATTATTAGATTGTTTTTGTTATTGTAGATATTTTTTAAATAAGCAATACGTCGACAATTCGAAATTGTTAAATACTACTAATTTAATTAATGTAATACTATAAATATCTTAATATTTGTATTAGAACAAAACGTATTTTAGATAATAAGCAAGAATAATTCTTGCGAGATGTAAAAGATATAAGAATTGAAAATTAAATTGCTATCTATTTATTCTTATCTTGCATACAAGAATAAAGTCTATATTTATATCAAAAACAAGCTAAAAAAAAATATATTTTTACAAAATATAAGAAGATGCAATTAACAAATTGAAAGGTAAAATTATCTCAATAAAAGTTTTAAATTAATTTCGAAAACGCATTTAATTTAATATTTAATTAGACGTTATTCTTTTATTTATTATTCTTCTCTTTGTTTTAATTATTTTTGTTGTATTTATTTTTCTTGTTCTTCTTATTATTGTTTTTTGCAAACAATTTAAAAGACAATTTAGAAGTTAAGATAAAAGACAAGATAATAGACAAAGCAATAGACAAGTTTTGTTGACGAATATTGCGTTAATTATGCTATCGAATTATTTGTAACAATCTATATATAATTTTGAATTAATAAAGATTTACTTTGAAGTTAATAATCAAAAAATTAAATAATTCTAAATTAATAACTACTTAATATTAATGTAAATATTTGTCTTTTATTATTATATAATTCTTTAACTTAATTCTTTATCTTCTTATAATATTTCTAATTTTAATAAGATAAACACAATTTTTCAAATAATTTGTAATTATCTTTCAATTTTAAAATCTTATTATAATTTTTCTTTTCTTTGTCTTTGAATTAATAAAATTGCTAAATCGATTTATAAGCAAAAAATGTTAATATTGTACTAATATTAAAGTAACAATAGAAGTAGTAAACGCTTTAGAAAGAAACAAAGCAAATATAAAAGCTATTATTGATTAAGATTAATAAGCGAATTGTTGTTGCAATATTGTTAATATCTTTATTAATAAATGCAAACAAGTAAATTAAGAAGCTACAATAAAAGAAGTTTTAGAGCATTATTTTTTATCGATTATATTGTCTATTAATTCGACAAGATCATTAGTTACATTTAGATAAATAATATTGATTGTTGTCTTAATTAATTGTTTAAGAGACTTAGTATTTAATCTTTGTTTAATCTAAGTAATTATTGCTCGATTAATAGATAATATAGATTAATTTTTTTATTTTAAAAGATTACAAAGTAAGAAAAAAAAAGCATTGATAAAGACGTACTTTGCTTCGCTAAATATATAATTAACTTATTGCTCTATTTATAAATTTGTAAGTTTATAATAACAATTATTATTTATTTAGCATATATTGTATCTATTAAAGCAAATATTATTGTTGTATTGCTATTTTTCGATTAAGATTTTGCAATAATTGCTAAAACGTTTGTTGCAATTTTGTCTTTTTGCTATTCGTTTCTTCTATTGTACAATTCGAGTTCAACAATAATATAATAATCTTAAACAAGAACGTCGATTAACAATAGATAGAATCATAGATTAATCGTTATTGTTTCGATTAAATTTATCGATTATTTTAACAACAATCTTCAATTTATAATTAGAAAAGCGTTGCTATTTTAACATTAACATTAATATTTTATTGCGTTAAGTATTTGTCGAAATGCAAGATAGCGTTATCTTTTATATTTTGCTTCTATTATTATTGTTTTTAATGTTAATAATAACGAAAATTAGATTGTTAACGTGCTTTTCTAATATTTGCTTCTCTAGTTTTAACTCTAGAATTTTCGTATTAAATTGATTTTTTATTCAATTGTTAATATTAGTATTAGAAAATATTTTTCGAATTATTTAATACAAGAATTAAAGCGATTTACAATACGTAAAGAGATTTTGACACAAAAAAGATATTGTTGTTCTAGTTACTTCTAATAATTGTTTTCTTTTTGCTTCTCTTGTTTTTTATCTAAATTATTTAACGTCTTTGTATTGTTTGTTCGAGACAACAACAATACAAAAATTTGTTTTTTTCGTTGTTTTTTAAGAGCTTTACAAGTATTTATTTAATTTTTGTTTGCTTTTATTATAGATTAACTAATTTCAATTCTCTTTATTATATTAAATAAATTTTATGTTATTTTTATTAATTTCGACAACTATATACGAGACAATTGCTAACTTATTTTATTCTTGTATCTCTTCTTTAAAGTCAAAGTTCGAATTGTACAACATAATAATACAAAAATTTACGAGAAAAATACAATAGATCGATCGCAATTACAATTATCGTCAATAAGTAAACTGTTTAAATCTACTTATTAATTAATTGATAGATCTCTTGTCGATAAATCTTTTGTTAATAGAACGAAAGCAAATAAATTAAAAGAAAAAGAATCAAAAAAAGAAGAAAAATTAAAAGAAGAAGAAAGATTAGATAAAGATAAATCGAATGCAAAAGTAGCAAAAGAAAGATCAAAAGTACGACGACGATAATTAGTCTTCAATTGACGAATTCGTCTTTGTATCTTCTTCTCTACTTGTTGATCTTTTGTCGCATTTAGTAGCAATTGCGTCGCAATTCTATTTTGATTTTCGTAACAAGTATTTGTAGTCTTCTTGACAACAATTTGTTGTTTATTAGGCATGGCGAGGACGAGAAAGTAATATGGACGAGATAGAGGCAGTGAAGTTGCAAAGTAAATATAGAAATACTAGGATTTGATTGATATTCACGAATTTAGGCTTCATTGAAGGTCAATTGATTGCATTTGATGCTCTCAGGTAATCTACATACAAATTTAGGTGGGGGGTCGGGGATCTAAAAATAAGGCCAAGGGGCGACAACCGTTGTGAAAGCGCTAATTGCCAAGCTATGCTCGAAAATGCCCTGGAATGGCGCAGTATCAGTACCAACGGTGCTCATATGCTCACCGAGTGAACAAGGTAAGTAAGTAAGGTGCTCGATGTGCTCACGCCGCAAGCATAGTAAGCAGGGGAGTCGCTCACCGAGCGAGCGCGATGAGCATTAAAACAGAGATCCTATATGTATCCCTTGAACAAGACGCCTTTGTGGCTCATATCCAACCCAATCAGTCACTGCTACTACTGCTATAGCAACACCACTCTGTCAACACAATCTGCTCATGTTGACTGGAGAACACTACGCGCCTCTTCAGTAATATAGACCTCAGGGACTGTCTTACCCTGAGTCCTTATAGCCCAGCAATTAAAAGGCGAGCAGGGACAGCGTCCTGAAGACGCTATCATCATATTGAGAACCTCCTCCGGTAGCGACCTACCATTGTTTGCTCATTAAATTGGGGTGTTGTCCATGAGTACCCCCCGCCCTGGATTTAGCTTCAAATATCTCAAGACTCTGACCTGTACCATCTGCACCAATTGAGATATATCAGGGTGCCCCAGGATGGAGCAAAATGAGATGTGTGGGAGAACCACGAGCAAGGAATTCAAGAGTCCAGAACACCTTAACCCGAGGCAGAAGTAAGCCACAGATTGAGGCACCTCCACCCCTAAAGTCTCAGCTGCGCTCCTAATGCAATGCTGACTCGCACCTCTCAGTGAGTTCAAATCCGACGTCTTCACCATCTTCGTGGGGCCTGAACGCGAGGTTTTTACCGCCCATCGAGACATCCTGTCGAAGTCCGCGAAATTCAATGCCCAGTGCAACAATGAGCACTACGCTGAAGGCAACACCAAGAAAATTGAGCTTCCGGACCATAATCCTGACATCTTCACTGTCCTTCTGGAGTATCTTTACAAAGGCGACTACTGGCCAATGACAGGCGAAGAGCTTTCCGTCTATCGTTCAGATGATGAGGATGTCCGAGCCGCTCAAACCCAGCGTGAGGCAGATCTGTATATCTTGGCTGGCTATTGTCAGCTAGGGGACCTACAGCAGCTGGTGGTGAAGAAGATAAGGATTTTGAAACCATTATCAGCGGAGTCCTTCTTGTCCATTAGCAAATACATCTACGATAACAATCGTGGAATGAGCGTGTATCGAGAGTATTTTCGCGAAGAAATCACGAAACATCTGAACCACGCGACCATCGAACCTTGGGTCATGGACCAAATAGAGCAAGGCGGAGAGCTCGCTACGGATATATTCCTCGCGGGTCGAGACACTCGCAAAGCAGAGATGTCAGTCAAAGACGAGGATCCCGAAGCTTGCTGCGCTGTTGCAGAGCCGGATGGAGATGCGGACTTTGGTGGCTGGGGATTGAAGAAGAAGAATAGGAAACTCGGCCATTGCAAAGGTTGTAATTGCAGATGAGCTGGCTTTGCATCTGCATAGCCAGACACACAGCGAGATCCAAGTCTCGGTTATGACGCCGTGAACTTGAGTGATGGATTGGCTGGTATAGGTAGTCGGTGCGGCTTTGGTTATTGTATTCAGCCTTCCAATAACCTGCCTCTTATAGCATGTATTTTGGTCATTACTCAATCAGACCATGACCCCCCTCTCTTTGGAGAACGCGCTCTTTCTCCGAGGAGCCTCTCCCGGCTGTAATCAACCATTGCTTTCCGAGGGAGTAATGCCGGTTTATCGGCGGCTGAGAGACCCTATCCTGACAGGCCAGAGGAAGATCCTTTGCCATACATCCTCGCTACAGATCTCTTGGAGACAATCGAGCTGAAGGGTCTTGGAAGAGAGAATTCACTAAAACTACGTCATTAGCGAAGCCGCTGCCGGAGAGGCTACAGCCAGCCTTAGGAGAAGCGAATGTACTTTGTGCTCGAAAAGTATCTTGCGTCGGACATACTGAGATCAAAGCCGGCGCTAGCCTGATAGAGTAACGGTAATTAGGATAAACAAAAACCTTCGGTTGTTTTAGCGCTTTCACAACGGTTGTCGCCCCTTGGCCTTATTTTTAGATCCCCGACCTCAACTTCTGGCAAGATGATTTTGGTCAACTTTCGCATCTCGCTACTAAAACATATAAAATTATTCAATTATTACTCTGGACACTATACGCTTTCTAAAATTGCTTTGCTTATAAGTTTTGATCAAGAATTGCTAGAGCTATAGAAATTGCAAAGTTCGTTGACATGTAAGAAGTTCAAGTCGATCTTTGTTTTTAAGACATGTTTCAGAACACAAAAACTTTGCAATTAGATAACTTTCTCAATGTTGACTTAAACTCTATCACAGTTGTGCTGTTAAAAACGCAAAGTTCACTCTATCAAACATAAGATTTTGATAGTGATAAATCAAGAAATGCGAAAGTTGACCAAAATTATATTGCCAGAAGTTGGGGTCGGGGATCTAAAAATAAGGCCAAGGGGCGACAACCGTTGTGAAAGCGCTAATTGTAGAGTATCCTCAGAAGCTTCACTGATACCGTCAACAAAGTCTCTCCACATTACCCCTCATGACCGCATGGTCAGTGAAGTTGCAGCAGTACTCGGTTTCGTATGTGCGGGAATCGTTTGATAATCGATTGGAGCGGGTCGGCTACCACGGTCCATTGAATTTTCTTGCCATGCCGCACCATAACGATAACTAGGCGCGCACCGATCATAGGAAGGCCACGATAGAGTTTCCCAGGTGAGCAGCACATTCTCCACACTACTTGATTCCCGGAAAGCCTACAAGGTACTGCACCTGCCGTGCAATCTTAAAAAAGATTCGACAACTCCTCAACCTGCGAATCGTCATGCTGGAGAAAGCATCAGGTGGCTCAACTTGCACGAACTTACCTCGTAAATGGTCGTCCCCGCACGATAGAGCGACATGAGCATAGAAGGAGGGGTACAGCAAACTGCGATGTACAAGTAGGCAAATGCAACTCTGTCGCCCGCTCGAATTGCATATTAAGGCGGAACTACATATCAAGGCAGACGTCCACCAGTCGAACAATAGATCCCCTACCACGACAGGAAGGCGGTAACTTTTGGAATGGCACTCCGTACGCCACGTGTATAGCTTATGTCTCATCATTTACCCCTCTCCTTGGCCATTAATTACAGGAGGATATATATGTGGCTTTGAGTCCTGGTAGTTTCTCTATTTCATGACATTCACTCTCTTGGTTTCGGAGCACGTCATTCCTGCTTAACGCAATTACGCTCTTTCTGTGCTCGATACGCTCCTTAGCAGTCGTGGTTCACGATTATATTGGACTCAATCGTCTTCCACTTCCACTTTACATACCACTTCCATCATGCAGCTCCTGGCAGCATGCCTAGTTTTTCTCAGCTTCTCCGTACACCTCTTCGTGGGGACTACCGACGCGGCCCCAACTCATACCCCCATTCTTCCACCCTCGTATCCAATCGCTGTCCGCAATCCCTATCTGTCAGGTTCGTTAGCATGTTCGTCTCCGGGCCAAAAATTTTCCTTGCTGACGACCCAAAGTTTGGCTGCCGGGGAATATTGTTGACTTTCTCCCAACGGCGGTACCGCAGTTCTGGAACGGTCAAAACTTGAATACTGCTATCTTCGCACGGATTGGCGGAACTACGTATAGCTTGCTTGGGGTACCATCTCCACCAAGCAATGTCAACGCGGCTACTGTTCTCAGTGCGGAGTACACAGCGACAAATACTATCTTCATTCTGACGGCTGGATCCGCAAACATCCGACTTGACTTTCTATCACCTGTTTCTCCAAATAATTATCTTCGGCAATCCTTACCGTACAGCTATCTTACAATTTCTGTATCCAGCCCAACTAGCGTGAGCGCTTCAGTCTATCTTGATGTCGACGAGACATGGACTGGACAAAGTGGGAACACTAGGCACCACCTCTACGATACGAATGCAACAACAATCTGGCAGATCACTGTGGCAGGTGCAGCGACTTACGCACAGAACCCTCAGGAGCAGGCATTGTGGGGCGGCGTGATCCTTGCCTCCAACCCATCTAGTACATCCACGTTGACCAGCTCCTCTGGCCGTGTCAACGATATCCGTAACCAATTCTTCACAAATGGACGTTTGAGTGGTTCAAACCCTCCATGGCAGACAGGCGATGTTGCAGCTCTCGCGCACGACCTCGGCAGTGTCTCTACAGCAAGTTCTGTCACCTTTGCGCTCGGTTATGAACGCCAGCAAGCTATCAATTACCTAGGCAATGCAAGGACAGGCTATTACAGAGGCACCGCCGCAGCGAGAGTGTGCGGAGTATGCTACTTCCTCGACGACTACGCAGCTGCGAATGCGGAGTCTCAGACTTTCGATACGCAATTAGAAAACAGAGCTTCGGCTCTTGCAGGAACCAATTATTCAGACATTCTCACCCTGAGTGCGCGTCAAGCCTACGGAGCTACAGATCTCACAATCCCGGCCGATAATCTCGATACGACCAACGTCATGGCATTCATGAAGGAGATCTCAAGTGACGGAAATGTCAATACAAGTAAGTAAACATCCTCCGCCCTTGGACAATTCTATGAACGGACACTAATTTGCAACCCAGTCGACGTGATATACCCAGCCTTCCCCATATTCTACGTCATGAACCCTGAATACATCCGCCTTCTCCTCGAGCCCGTAATGCAATATCTCGCCACTGGTCGCTGGAAGCAACCCTACATGATCCATGATGTTGGTGCTAACTATCCCCTCGGTATCGGTCACGATGACCAAGCCGCCGAAGCCCAGCCCGTCGAAGAATGCGGTAACGTCATGATCCTTATGCTCGCCTACACTCAAGCCTCCCACAATACTGCTTTCGCCAACACCTATCGCCCCATCCTCCGCACCTACGCCGACTATCTCGTGACAAACGGCCTCAACATGCCCCCCCAACTCTCCACCGACGACAACCAAGCCCCGACCGCCAACCAAACCAACCTCGCCATCAAAGCCGCCATCGGCCTCGTCGCCTACGGCACCCTCTTCAACGACCCGCACTACACCACCATCGGCCGCTCCTACGCCGACAGCCTGTACAACCATGGCCTCGCCACCGTCCCCGCAAAAACCCACTTCACAGCCAACTACCCCGGCAACACCAACTCCTACATCATAGCCTACAACCTCTTCCCCGACCTGCTCCTCAACCTCGGCACCTTCCCCCCCGCCGCTTTCGCCATGGAGGCCGCCTACTACCCCCGCGTCCGTGCAACCACAGGCGTCCCTCTCGACTCAAACGTCGCGTACGGGAAGACGGACTAGATGAATTTCGCAGGCGCAGCGAGCCCGGGAGAGGGAAATGCGACGAGGGAGATGTTTGTGGATGATGTGCATGCGTATATTAGTAATGGGCTGAATCAGGTGCCGCTTAGTGATGAGTGGACGGTGAGTGGGGCGGGGGCGGGGAAGAATCTGGGGTTTAGGGCGAGGCCGGTGGTGGGAGGGCATTTTGCGGAGTTGGCGTTGGAGGGAAGCTCGCTGTTTGCGGGGTAAGCGATGGAGAGGAAGGATTTTGGGGTGGGCGAGGGAGGAGAGGAGGAAGCGGGGGCAGAGAGGTGGGTTTGGATAGATTCACCAGTGTGGGCGCGAAGACTTGCTGTGCAGGTCAAAGAAGGTTTTGCCTCGACGGAGGGGATGAGAAGTGCTATTAGTCTGGGAAGGCGACGCAACGGGTTTGCTGACCTATGTGATCATAACGAACAAAGAGTGAAAGATATAATGAAGTCACTAAGCTCGGATTCATCATCCAAGGCTGCTCCAGTGTCCCATGAGCTGCGGGTAAGAAGTAGTGTACTCGTTCTAAACATCGAGCATAAAACCGCAAATCGTGGATAGGCTGAACGATTGCTGTACCCTCCTACCCAAACAGGCAGACCGTCAGAGCATACCTTTACTCAGAAAACGCCTGATCAAAGGACCTCGATTCAAGGTAATGAAGATACAATCGACTCATGTAAACCCCCAGCATGCACACCATAGCACCCTTAGCTCAACAAAACCACCTAGCAACCCGCAGCGAACCGTCACATCATCACCACCAACCTCCCATGCCGCAAATCCCCACAGAACTCGATATACACTCCCATCCCCCACAAATCCCATCAAACCATAGCCTCCAACACACCATATCTCCACTCCTCTTCCCCCGCCTGCTCTGCATCCACTAAATCCCCCGAGATCGCTTCCCTGGACACCGACGGCTGGTAGATCTAGCTCACGGGCGAGATGCGATAGCGAGCGCATGGATATCGATGATTAGGGCTTGTGGTTGGGTCTGGGATTTTTTTTGGGGGGGTGGAGGAGCAGGGGTGGGGGTTTGGGAGGGGGGGCTTGGGGGGGGGTTTGTAGGGGGGGGGGGGGATGGGGGAAGGGGATGCGGGGGGAGTAGGTGTGTTGGGGGCGGGGAGATAGGGGTGGTGGAGGGGATGGTGTGGGAGAGAATCAGGAAAGGACGGATGCGGAGTTTGGGAGGAGAGAGGAGAGAGGGCGGGACGGGACAGAGGAGAAAGAGAGTTGATGGGATGGGAGAGAGTGGGAGGTTGATGGAATGGGAGAGGTGGAATAGGGCGATTGAGGGATGGGTGTGTTGGGGGGGGGCGTGTTGGTTGTATGATATTGATATGGAGTGCTGTTGTGAGAGGTTATGAGGGCTGGGCTATGGGAAAGGGTTGGATATGTTCTGTCCTCCCATGTGAAGGATTGTTTGGTTTGAGCGGTTGTAGTTGTCAGCTAATACTGGCGCAACGCAAGAAGCTCAATGTGTGTAGTGAGTGGGAGAGAGATTGGTCTTGACCGTGGAATTGTGAAGGTAGTCATTGGGTTATGTTTGAGCTATGCATGCCATAAACGAGTCTATTTCATAGATGAGAAATAGCTTGATGCCGCGCTTCGGTTGTTACGACCTTGAAATAACGTGCTTCATCTGGCAAGCCGTTGACCGTCGTTTACTTCTATGATAGCCCGAATCTGCCGGTTTCTTTTCTCGATAGGTGCGCATCGAACGGAGATTCCTAAGGGCTTCAAGTGGTGCACCTGAAATCGTATGGATTCGAGGCGATCTATTCTTCAGGCCTCGTTGGGTCCTAGCTAGTCAGTCTCGGCTTTGGTACTTCGTGATTGAATACGTCTCATGGTTGCTTTCAACACTGCCTGCTCTTGACCGCGAGTCTTGCGCAAATTTGCGGCTCTTTCGAGACTTTTGAGACGTTCGGATGCGTTTGCGATCGGACCAGCTTTGGGACGCGGATTCTGCATTAGATCACGAAGACTCGTTCCAGCTGATCGTATATCATTCAATTTGTTGGGCCTGGGTTTATAGGGTTTTGGAGCTTTCAAACGCGAACCTGCTCTTGCCGCCCAGGTTTCGTAATGATTTACTCCCGGGTCTGATATCGTAACATCAGAGGAGGATTCCTGACCTAGATGCATACGAAGTAGCGGGGCGTGCTGATGATCAATGGAAGTGTCCTGAAGGCTAAGCGCGGCCGTCTCCGCCACCAGACTTGTCATTCGTGTCTCTGGGGGAGCCTCAAACCGACTTCTATCAATGTCCACATCAGTTGTATTGATTTGTACCATCGAGGTAAGGTCCATCCTCGCGAAAGCCAGCTCGAGTTTCTCTGCATCACGACCGCTGTAGAAAGGTGCTTTACGTTTCGACAACCTCGACCTCGTACCGTGAGCCTTTATGACTGTCCTTATGACGGGCCTTGAATGACGAGACGAAAGTTGGGGCTTCCTCGACCGTGCAGTAGTTTGGACTTCTTCGAGAGTTGGTAGGCGTATTTTGATGCTTTCCATGTATGGCCTCTCGAATTGGGGTGGTAGTGCTGCTGATATTGGAGAGGATGGCAACGCGCCGTAGCCACTTCTGGGTGTTGTACTGGACATATTTTCTTCACCGTCATGTTCCAATATGATTTTGCTGGAGATGGCATTGGCGTTGCTGCTGGGCCCATTTCGCCAACTATCCGCGATCTGCTCAACCGTGTCACTCACCGCGGCGACGGCAAGACGTTTGCTAATATGCCTTTTATTATTCTCCCAGAAGCCCACTTCTAATGACTGGAAATCGGTCAAAGTGTACCTGATGTAAGTTGTGACAAGTAGGTCGATTTTTCTCGGATCTTCTAATTCTCCCGAATGTTCAATGCATCCACTCCGTTGCGTAAAAGCTAGGTCAAGAACCTCATCGATTGGATTACTCGGCATGTACGGGTACGCGACAAGAAGCCGATTTCGAGAGGCGTTCCAGGAGTGCTCATCCACCTCACGAGCCTCTGCTGGAAGTGCAGCAGCCCTAGCAAAACGACTGATAGCCTTGCGAGCGCGCCCTTTGGTTCTCGACATCGCTCCTTACGCTCGGTTATCCTTACAAGGAAAGCGGATATGTTTTGAGGGCGGAGACTGAAGGAACGAGTCTTTCATGCGGAACAAAATAGACCAAATGTGGCTACATGAAGAATCAACACCTCTTCGGCCCGACCCTCAAACCTGATAAGAGACAAATTGCATAAGGTACCAGTGACAATAGTAGCAGTTTTAGGGTTGTGCTACGATCATACAACGTCGCATACTGAAGACTCCGCAGCACTGGAGGATTGGACACTCGACAATGATAATCGTGCAGTCCTCTCATGGTCTCACGAGAGGCATCCATTAGGTTGCTAGGAGTAGGAAGCACTCTTCTCGTGAGATTCTGTCATACTCATCCAGTCGTAAGGTGGCCGACCGATAGCTGCGAAACACTCATCAGAGACAACTCATTGTTGATCAAGAATGGAACGTTGCACCCGCAGGCCAATTGTCAAAGAAGTACGTCTTATCACACTAGCATTGAGTTTCGAGGGTCGCTGTAGCCCCCTTGACAGGCAGGTCGAATGGATCAAGTCGAGCTTCGAGGGCGAATTCTAATGTCATCGTCAGCCTCGCAATCGTCCTAAGCCTGACACCGTAATACTCGAAAGAATGCTTTTGAGGACCAAACTCATGACACTGATGGACCATGCGATCCATTGAAGTCATGAATGACGGCACCTTGCCGTTGGAATACGCCCTGTATGGCTTCGGCAAGCGTGAAGGCGTGGAAGCGTTCTGCGCCATGCTCGGGTAAATATCGGTCCAAATTTGCCACCCTGCTTGTTTCAAATCCCTCTCAGCCTCAGTGCCTGATAATTTTTATCTCCTTTCACCTTCGCCAGTCCCCTAATTTTTTCATTGCTCGCCAATTCGACGCAAGCCTTCAGCAATGCCAGGTCGAACTCTTCCTACCATCTTATCGAACGACGTCGCATCAAGAAACACCACGCAATCGTGCTATGTCACCCTAGGGCCTAAAGTCTACGACGTTACAAGCTTTCTTGGAGATCATCCTGGTGGAGAGGATCTCGTACTTGAATATGGTGGGAAAGATGTCACAAAGATCATGGGCGATGGTATCTCGCATAGTCACTCGGACGTCGCTTACGAAATACTCGATGACTGCTTGATAGGGTTTGTAGCTACGGACTCGGTACTGAAACCCGTAGCAAAGAACCAGCATGCTCACGGTATCGCTCCTCCTCCGCTCAAGGAGACGAGTATGACAGAGTTGAACGAGGACGGCGCAGCAGATGGGGTAGCCTCCAAGATCGTTCATAGATCCACCGGAATGTCTTCGGCCGCAGATCTCGAGAAGGAAACAGATGCACGTAACGATTACCGAACTCATAAATTTTTGGACCTCGATAAGCCCTTGTTCATGCAGGTTTGGCGTGGTGGATTCAGCAGAGACTTCTATCTCGAGCAAGTCCATCGGCCGCGGCATTACAAGCATGGCGACTCTGCGCCGCTTTTCGGCAATTTCCTCGAGCCACTAACCAAGACACCGTGGTGGATGATACCTACTGTCTGGCTACCGTGGGTCGCATACGGTACTGCTCTTGGATGTTTGCATCTGCCATCGCTCGTCCAGACAGCCGCGTATTGGTTGGCGGGACTCGCATTGTGGACGCTAGTGGAGTACGGGATGCATAGAGGCTTGTTTCACGCTGACAAGTAAGTCCATTGACTGATATAGCTGCAGCCTGGAACTAATTGTGTGGATTAGATACCTCCCAGACAATCGTGTAGGCATCACAGCGCATTTCCTGTTACATGGCATCCATCATTATCTGCCGATGGATAAGCTCCGCCTGGTCATGCCACCGACTCTCTTCATTGTACTTGCAATCCCATTTTACAGACTTGCGCACTTCGTGTTCTACTGGGATTGGTATGTTGCGACTACAGTCTTCTGTGGTGGCATTTTCGGCTACATCTGCTACGACCTGACGCATTACTTCCTACACCACAAAACGTGAGTGTCCTGCATTGAGCCTGGTCTTTCGAGTACTGATATTCATATTAGCCTTCCCTCATATTACAGAGAGCTCAAGTCTTACCACCTACAACACCACTATGCGGATTACGAGAATGGGTTTGGAGTAACAAGCCGCTTTTGGGATCGCGTCTTTGGGACTGAGCTGGATCTTCCTACAAAGGCAGCAAAAGCAGCATGATGGTCCAGGTTTGGCTTGTTAGCGTTACGTTCGAATGGCGTCGCATTGGTCGGTGCAATTGATGTAGATAGGTTGAGAGGCATTCATAGCAGTCTTAAGAAGCATAGAACCTGCTGTATATTTATGCTTGTATCATTCTTCGGTACTGCCTGGAGCCTCTGATGCAGTGCAAAACAGGAGAGTTCTACCAATTTTCCATTGCATGCTCACACGTGATACTGGTGCCTAAAGTAGTATAGCGCAAACCAGCAAGCTTCGTCTCCAACGACAACCTAAGTCAAATGCCTCAATGCTACATTCTTGCTAAGGGTTGAAGATGGGGGCCACTTTCTAGTTAATCTATTCTCATTTCGAAAGTGACAAGACATTCTTCATCTAGCGACGTCCAGTGGAAGGCAGATTTCAAGGGTTTGCATCTACCTGACAACACCGCGGACCAGTCTGACCAGCCCAAGTGAAAATTTTCCCTTTCTTACCGTGGACCACATACGCATATATCACCAGTCGTGGATGCAGACAATATGTCAGGGCTTGACGTCGAAGCACTTCTAGATTCCACAGCCAATGCTCCTCCGTCTGATGTCAAAGAACCCCGCTCGGCAGACCGTGACAGCAGACATAGGGGCGACCGCCGCGACCGCGAGCGTGACCGTCGCCGAGATGGCAGCCGGGATCGCGATCGGGATAGAAAACGACGGGATAGGAGTAGGGATCGGGGCGGAAGAGGACACAAAGATGCCGATGGAGATGAGGTTATGAAGAGTCCAAGAAGCGAACGTGGTAGCGTGCCTGACAGCCACCGCTCTAAGAAGAGGAGTGGGAGTAGAGACAGCGACAGACGCCACTCACGTCGTCATAGGGAATCCGCCGATCCAGATGACGCCTTCCGTGGCTCCGGCGGCGATTACTACCGTGGTAGTGGCCGTGCTCGTACTCGATCGAGATCCCCCATGGATGACAGGCATTACAGGCCTGGTGGCAAAGTCCGACGGGATGATGATGACCGTGTTAGGGACCGAAGCCCTCGTCGTGACCGCAACAACGGCCGCAAGCGAACACCAAGTCCTAAGCGTGTGAAGAGCAAGTCCGCTACACCTCAGCCTACAGAGGATGAACGCGACCGAAGAACCGTCTTTGTACAACAGCTTGCAGCTAGATTGAGGACTAAGGAGCTGATTACTTTCTTCGAAAAAGTCGGCCCAGTCAAAGAAGCCCAGATAGTGAAAGACAGAGTTAGTGGGAGGTCAAAAGGGTAAGCAATACCCATCCTCAACCCCGAAAGCTGTAGCTGACTTCTATCAGTGTTGGCTATGTCGAATTCAAGCAAGAAGAATCCGTTGCACAGGCTATCCAGCTTACTGGCCAGAAGCTTCTAGGGATTCCTATCATTGCCCAGCTTACTGAAGCGGAGAAGAACCGCCAAGCCCGCAACCCAGAGGCTTCCAGCAGCAATCCAAACCAAGTGCCGTTCCATAGGCTCTACGTGGGCAATATACATTTCAGCATCACTGAAGGAGATTTACAGAATGTTTTCGAGCCTTTCGGTGAGCTCGAGTTCGTGCAATTACAGAAAGAAGAGCAAGGACGAAGTCGAGGTTATGGTTTTGTCCAGTAAGCGGTCCTCTGCTTCGTACCAAACCTCTCACTAACGTTCCTGTGCCAGGTTCCGCGACCCTAATCAGGCCCGAGAAGCCCTTGAGAAGATGAATGGTTTCGATCTTGCTGGGCGCCCTATCAGGGTCGGCCTCGGGAACGATAAGTTTACCCCTGAATCTACCGCAAATCTACTTCAGCGGTTCCAAGGACAAGAGCACCAACGCAACTTTCAGGGATCGTCCTTCTCTGGTCATGGCGGCCGCGGTGCACAAGCCGGTGGTGGTGGCGGTGCATTCGACCGTGCTGGTGGACGCGACAACGACAAAGGTGGTGGGGGCGCTAGCGCCCTTGACGACACCGATGTTGCTGGCGTGAACTTCAACAATTACAGCAGAGATGCACTGATGAGGAAGCTTGCGAGAACAGACGAGCCTACTGCCGACGTCAACGGCGCTGACGAGAAACGCAAGGTTACCAAGCCAAGGACGGAGAACAAGCCACTGCCAGTCACAGTCAACCAGGCCAGCCGCTGTGTCAAATTGGAAAATATGTTCAATCCTGCTGAGTCAGTCCAATGTCTTCCCGCCACTGTCAGGCCGGGCTAACAGTGTCACAGGGAAGAAGGTGAGATCTGGCAGAAGGAGCTCGAAGACGACGTTCGAGCTGAGTGCAACGAGAAATATGGGAAAGTCGTTCACATCTCTCTAGATGCTAACACTCAGGGCGACATCTACCTCAAATTCGACCGGGTCCAAGGTGGTGAGAACGCCATTAAAGGCCTCAACGGCAGGTTCTTCGGAGGACGACAGATCAGTGCTCAGCCTGTTGTTGATGCTGTCTACAGCTCCTTGTTCTCCCGCACTTCAGCGTTGTAATCGAGTCGGCCATCCGCCGTCGAGCCCGGCCCTTTTCGAACTGCCTCTGCTTCTGGTGACACCGCACTCTAGGGGTATCCTAGGTTTGCACAGTCTTCCAGAAGTATAACTTTTCGAGAGATACTCACCTGGCAGGTCCCGTCCTAAGACACCACGAAGAGACCGTAACAACCAGTGGCACCTCTGGTCACCGGGCTACGCGACTTCCTCCAATTACCCCCTTACAATCAAAAGGTGTTTGCTTCCTTCTTTTACAGGACTAGGTTTAGAATGGAGATCCGCCTCTGCGAAAAACGCATGGAGCCATTACTTGTGATTGTACGCTTGTGATTGTACGCTTTCCATCTCAACAGTGTCGACGTTCCAACTGTTTGTTTCAGCACAATCCCACAACGCAAACCGCAATGCAGATGATAACAAAGGAGAGCTTGCGATAGGCGGCGAACGTCGTGCATCAATACCTGGAAGATGCACGCACCGTACGACTGCCCAATTGCCTGAATGTCATCCCCTTTCCTTGTATTTGAAACCGTCGGTCCAATCGCCAAAATCGTAGATGACTGTTCCCTTTGTATAAAGAATCATCAATTGTCCTTTTGAGTAGGTTACAGTGTGCCCTCCACTGTCTTGAACTTCCACTGCTCCCTCTCGCATCAGGTATATCACCGGTAGTTCCTGATGCTGATGCACTTCATCATCTGGGTCTTGTGGAATTATTCCTGGAAGCTGTGGCTGTTCATCACCAGTGCTCCGGTGAACTGTCTTCCTTGTCCGTACACCTTTGATGTTGCTGTCGTCGCAGCATGATGGATGACTGCAGGTTGCTCTCCTTCACGTTGTTTCCATCGCTCTAGCCACCCTTTCATTGCAGGGGTCTCTATGGATCGGAATCAAGAAGAGTTGATACCAGGTTAACCTAGGAGCACAGTCTGTTCAGGATCACAATGGGTTATAGTGTGATGTACTGGTACCAATGTGAGCCTTTGTTTTGCAAGAACATCCAGCTACCAAGCAAGTCAGCTTGGGCAGGTCTCTTCAGGGGGCTTCACAGTAGGTTCATCTGCTCCTTTTGTGGATGCTTATGGACTCCTTGTGTGCTTTATGTGCACTTCGAATGGGCTCCATCTATACTTTATCTTGATCTCATGTGAGCGTTCACATGCACTTCGTTCGCGCCGGTTTGGCGAAAATTCACTATCCGATTCACCACGATCGTGGCTTTGCGCTACAGTAGATAGCTGCGTCATGCAAATTCACTATCGGCTAAGGAAATTTCAAATATAAATGGTGGCAAGCGATGTGAGCCTTCCATCTTTCCTAACCTTTGCAACCATCTTCGACTTCCAACTGTACCGAGTCTGACTTCTTAATCTCGCCTTCTTTTATCTCCTTCAACTGCTCTCGGTCTTTGACTTGAGTCACAGCTTTCAGCATCGTCCTACCTTCCTTTCTGTCTAATTTCGAGGTGGTAAGCCGGCCTTTGACCCGATATCAAAATCGACTTGCCTTCAAGCCAAGCTCCTTCAATTTCCGACAGGATTCCAGAATGTCGGCAGGTTGGCAAAGAGGCTACCCAAGGGATGCTCAGTCACAGGCAAGCAGATTCCCTGCTGGTGGTCTCTGATTGCTTCTCGTTGACTGTTCACAGGCGGTTCAAAATATGTCCCATGGAGACCTGTCTATTGAAGATGCTCGTCTGAGGTAGCACATTCTCTTTTCCTTCCATCCTTCCACTCCTTAATCATTCGACTAACCCTTCTTCAGGACCGAGAATGCTCGTCTTAGGTAGCAAACTCTCTCTTCCTTCCATCTTTCTACTCCCCCAATCACTCGACTGACCATTCCTCAGAGCTGAGCGCGACGCCGTGAGAGTGACGGTTCTTCAACGAGACGCCTCTCTACGCTCTCTTTCAGCCGAGATTGAGTCTTTGAGGAGCCAGCTGACCGCCCAGACGAACATCAATGAGAAGCAGAAGCAAACCATCAAGGTACAAAGTAACAAGATCAGCGGCCCTGCTGAGACCAACCATGCTTCTGCCTCCTATAATTACCAAGCAAGCGAGCCACGGCCGGTGAATGGCTTCTTACCTCCCCCACTTCCGCCATTGGGTCTCACGAACGGTCACCACCATGTTTCTCCAACTCGGCCGACAGGTTCGGCTTTTTTACCTCCGCCGCCGCCGCCGCCGCTACCAGCATCGGCGTACGGGATAAGGGGGAGTCAGCAGTCAGTAGCACCATTGGAGGCAGGACTATATGGCAGAAGAGGGAGCCACCAGCCCGTAGTACTATATGGAACAAGCACGCCGAGCCCCTCAAGGCGAGAGTCTGTCCAGCTGACAGCATCCCGCCGCGGCTCTGTCCAACCATTTGTTGCCCCTTATCAGCAACATCCTCTGCCGCTCCGTCCCCCCAGCGTCGTCACCAGTCACGCTTTGGTTTCTCAAGATACCGCAGGCTCAGCCATCAACTGGTCAACTGAGTTCTCCACGTTCTTCACACTAACCGAAGCATGGGCCCGCAACTTCTGCAACGTCCCCACCCCAGTTGATAGTCTTCCTTTAGCGCTCTTACGTGAGTCACGTTTGTCACGTTCTTCCTCTAATATTCACTACCAGCGACACAGCTCAAGTCCTGGACACTCTCTCCAAGCACCATCCACCCAAAACACCCACCCATAGATCTAAATCTCCCATCTTCAACCATGAATGCTGATCATATAATATTATAGGTTCCTTAAAAGGATACTCCAGCTCAACCCACGCGCCGAATCTTCTTTCCTCGTCCGGCACCCGTTACTTCCTTGTCGCCGCCCAGATCAACCACTGGATTACCGCCGACGTCTTCCGCTTCCACATTGTCCGTGGCTTCTCCGATCAATACGACGCCATATTACAAACCGATCTCCAGCGTCAAGAAGCTCACGATCTCTCGTCCTCGACAAACCTGACGCTCCGCCGCGCCTTTGCCCAAGCCATCGTAGACGATGTCCGCGACCTGATGGCTGAGCAGGAGTTTGGGACCTGGCTGAGCAGTGTGTAAGTTCCCTTTCTTTCCCCTCAGCAAATCCATCTCGCACAAGAATCTCCCCGCGCATCCCCCTACAAAAGAGCCATAGACCCCATGGACAATCTTAAGAACAAACGCTAACACCAAAGTCCCACAGCGTGACCGGACGCACAAACAATCTGTGGGGCATCATCATCTCCCTTCTCGCCCCCTCCGCCGTCCAAGCCCAAGCATACGAAGAGCTCACGCACATCTTCCGTGAAGCCTTCCGTATCGGCTTCTTGATGCTCTCTCAGCCTGCCCACTATGACATCGAATACCCGACTGCAAGACCAGTCACCTGGTTCGATGCGCGGTACGTTACCCTCTCACCCCTTCATTACGCCTTCACGCCTCTCTGTTATCTCTCTCTTCGCTCTTACTATACCCTACCTACCCTTTCTGTATATTACAACACACATTGCGTCCACGCCTTTGCGCTCAGCAACTGTATTGGACAACAGCTCTCCCCTCCCCTCCCCCCCTCCTCCCCACAACTAACATCCCACAGACACATGCACAACCGCGATCCCGCCATCCACGACCCCCCCTCCCGCCTGCAGCGCCACGGCCGAAAAATAAAGCTCGCCATCACGCCTTGCATCACGGTGATCGATCTATTGGCGCGGGGTCTGGTAAGGGAGAGGGTGGTGCTGAGTGGGGTGTTGTTGGAGGGGTGAATACGGAGGAAGGAAGGGGGAAGGGGTGTGGGGGAGGGAGAAGAGCTATGAGAGAATGAAAAGAAGGGGGTAAGGGGGTGTAATGGGCGGGGGAGGTGAGGGTGAGGAAGGGGTAGATTTCTTTCGTTCTGCTGCTGGATTTATCGCTTACTGAACGGATAGAGTGGCGTGGTCTCGTGGGCTGCATTCTTCGCGCTCTACGACGCAGGAAGCATGGCCTACTGATTTTCAATAAGAGCAGCGAGCTGCGCAGAAAAAGTCCGATCGTTTTCGGAGTTCGCGTTGCTTCTGCCACTCTTCATAGCACCTTAGCTCCAATTTAATACGGAAAAGCTTCTCTCATTGCTTTCCCTCTCTACTATACATGGCTCTAACTTGGGGTTTGGGGTATTGGTCATCGACCTAAGCCTCGTGCTCTCTGACGAGGCTGTTCGATCGCCCAGGGTTCACTTGCAGCCTTACGTCCAACAAGACACTGGCGGTTAGAGTATCACTCTATCAGCATGTATTGAGTTGTTCTCGTACTGATTGACGGAGGGTATGGCCAGCATGATGAATCCCCGACCTAGCGAGTTTGCTTTGTGGAAAAAATCCAGGGAGGATGGATACCCATGGAAAGAAGATTGAGCCTACATTACCTCGTACAAACTCGTCATATATACACACTTCCAGCCTACCCTTCAGATCCTTCCATCCGCCGCCCTTACCGATTCCTACTCCTCGGATCCCCCGCCTCCTTCCTCCTCCACTCCCTCCCCTCCCTGGTGCCCAGACTCCCCCCTCCCCCCTCCCCCCTCCTCTCCCACCCCCCCATCCTCACAACCAAACACACGCAATTATCCCCTTCCTCGCCCACCTCCGTCGCATACGCCACCACGTCCCTCGCCCCTTGCTCCGGCGTCTTGGCCTCTTTCACCACATCCACAATCTCTTGGTCAGTGGCGCTCCCACTCACACCGTCAGAGACCAGCACCATGAAGGCGAATTCCGAAGCCTTGAGGTGGAGGGTGCGGAGCTCGGGCTCGGCGGAGACGCCCATGCGCTTGGAGGGCATGTCCCCGAAAGAACGCGTGTTGGCGAGGCCGGAGAGGCGGGACTCGCCAAAGGAGTCGGTGACGAAGGAGGCGGCGAAGCGGCGCAGGCGGGCCGCTTCGGCGGGGGTGTCGGGGTGGTGGGTTGTGGTGAGGGGGACGGCGAGGCCGTCGGCGACGCGGGACAGGAGGATGCGCGTGTCGCCGCAGTGGGCGGTGATGAGGGTGGAAGGGGTGGAGGGGTGCCAGAAGGGAGTGGGTGTGGGCGTGCTGATGAGGGCGATGGAGCAGGTGGAGCCGCCGAGGAAGGGGGTGGCGGGGGTGGGGAGGCGGCGCGATTGGGAGAAGAGGGGGGAGGTGGAGTGGGGGGAGAGGTCGGAGGTGTTGATGGGGAGGTCGGCGGCGATGGGGTCAGAGGCGGATTTGAGGGCGCGGAGTTGGGTGTTGAGGAAGGAGAGGTCGGCGGAGAGGAAGGCATAGGTGAGGATGGTGGAGATGGTGGGGAGGGTGGTTTCGGGGGGTGGGGAGGCGGTGGGGAGGGCGGTGAAGGCGGGGGGGGAGAAGCGGCGGAAGTAGCCTCCTACTGTTTGCTGCCAGGATTTGACGAGGGCGGTTTGAAGGTCTGAAGGAGATTTGCCGTGTCCTGGATCTGCGCGGCTGTTTGACCCACTCTCATCTTGTGGTGGGTCCGTTGTTGCTGTAGATGCGGCTCCGTTTGCAGTCTCCGCTTTGGTGTCTGGTTTCGTGGTCTTCCCACTCTTGCCGCTCAGGGTCGACTCTAAATTATACTGAACCGCAGCATCTTCAATGTATTCATGCAGATGCTCTTTTAGAAAAGTACTGCAGTCTGTCCCCCCGTGACCGTCAAAGACCCCAAAGTAGAAGACCTGCGGATCACCACTCGCTCCCTCCGCAGATGTACCCTCTCCATCGCTCGAGTTTGGGTCTTGCTTTTTTCTTTGGCTCTCTCTATATGCTTGTAGCGGACTGCTAGCTGGCGCTCTCGTCAGGTTTACGGGTACCCGTTTCGCGAAAGCCGGAAGCTCGATGACTCCGCTTTGATAAGCGTCTTCATTGTACGGCCTCGTTCCACGCGCAAGTGACGCTCCAAAATGATGTTTTGCGCTTTTCAATGGTATGCGAACGACTGTAGTATCTCTAGCAACTCCATGAAGAGGGGCTGCCAGCGGCCCTTTCTCGGAGGTATGCGGTTTCGATGCGGCACGTGGCAATTGATGCGAAGGACCTGCGGAGCGAGAATCTGGATGGAGAGATGAGGATGGTAGATGGGTCACGAAGTAGTCATGGAAGGCGCGGCGAGCATTTGGTTTGTCGATGCGGTGTTGGTAAAGAATGTGACGGACATTAGTTGAAGTCGAGCTGCGCATATTCTGTCCATCACTCTGGCGGTGGACATATGGACATAAATGCTTGCTGAGTGTGGGAATTAGGCATTGGAGCAGTCTCTAAATGGACGATGATCCTAGTTGGCAATCAAAGCGTTCTTGGAGGTGTTCGTCATACAGATCTGCGCCACCATAGATTAGATAAGATTCCATCTAGATCTCGCCGCTTATCTTCCGAAGCCAGGGTATCGAGGACATAGTACTTAGCCAATTATTCCATAATCGAGGAGGAGTAGTAGAACAGTAAGACACCGCATACGATATAATGAGCCAGAGAATCAGACTGCGCAACGCAGAGATCAGACTGACATTGTTCCGAACGCGAAGCTCCATCGAGCTTACTGCAAAGCCTCCTGTTGCCATTGACTAAAACGTCAACGCCATGCATTAAAATCCAGCCAAATAGTGAAATACAAGAATAAGAACAAATGGCAATATCCTCCATGTACGACAAAGGTAAAATTCACCTCCTCTTCTTAGGCAGACCCTGTGCTCGCCTCGTCCTGATGTCGCCCTCCGCTAGCCACTTGCTTGCCTTCACCAATTGAAGGACATTGAGGAATTGTTTCAGGGCCATTACAGGCGCGGATACACCGGCGATTATCCACGGGCCTTTGCTATCCATCTTGTTCGCTCGTGCAAGCTCCATGGCCCAGGCACTACCCGGCGTGGCGAATATGGTTGACGAAGGATGAGTTGGGCTACCCGGTTGAGTAGACGCTCCAGGCGTACCAGCAGCGGGAAGGAGAGATGGCGAAAGGATTGGTGAAGAAAACGAAAGGAGGTATAGAGCGATGAAGAACACCTCATTTAGCGCACAAATTACAAACAAAACAACCTGTGACCTCTGTTAGCGATGTCGTACTCAGTAGAATGGCAGCTTACCCTATTATTGTAATAGAGGTGCAGTAGCCGGCTCCTACTTTGGTCGACCTTTTTGTGGCTTTGGTCGGATCCGCCCATGCTCAAAGTGGCATACATGTGCATGTAGTGACTCGCAAGATCCAAGCTGATCAGACCCTGGAACAGGAGGGTCCATCTTGGGAACGCAGAACTTAAGAAGACAAGCAAGCACGCCGTGGTGCAGCGGTCTGTGACCATGTCCAGTACGGCTCCGAATCGAGTAGATTGTTGAAAGTGCCGCGCTGCAACCCCGTCCAGCGCATCTAGTAGACATGATACACTGTAAAGTAGAGAGCATGTTCTTGGATGGAGAGGCATGTAGTAGAGGGACGCTATGGCCAGGAAGATACGTGAGTAACCTATCGAATTTTGTAAGCAGTGGTTGAGCTCGAGGTTCCCACCATACTTCCTTACCGATGATATTCGGTATGAAAAGAAATATGTTTTCCCGTTTCTCACTTCCTCTCGAGATGTTTCCTCTCGGGCTGGCATGACCATTCGCAGTCGCACTGCCGTTCTCTTTGACAGTCTGCACCGCCTGCTTTCTTGTTCTGACTCCATTCATTGTGCAGCTATAGATCCTAGCAGAAAGGACGGAGACCGGGGCGCAGTGAAGGCTTCTGTCCCAATCGGAGAGGAATAGAGACCGCAATGGATTCGAAAGATACTGTTGTAGCAGATTCGGACTTTGTTCCCGGCTGGTGGTTAGCGGTGATTTGGTGGCCGAATTGACTCTAGCAGATTGAGCTGCTTTGCGGCAGCCCTGGATGGTGAGCTGTATAATGTAGAGGCTGTGTGGGCAAGCCCAAGCGCTTGACTCGAAGATAGATATGCGAGCAAGTCCGTAAGCAATCAGGCAGCTTCGAATGCGATAGGCAGAAATGAAGATTGGGTATTCGAGTTCACGCAACTTCTGGGGGAAGTCCAGTAATTCGATGTTGATATCAGTCTTAATCGATCGTATGGTTCCTCTAATTCACAGCACAATGATATTGTGCGCAATGGTACCTCTGGGTTGATGATTGGGAAGTAATTGCGCATCAGAGCGTCATCTTATCTGCGGGCATCTCCGGGTGTCGCCAAGACCGTCGTCTCTGAGCATAACACACTTCTATCAGCCTGGCAGGTAATATGCATGGAGGCAAGACTGCTCAAGGACTTATCGAGGTCTTTGGAAGGACGGGATATCGATGAACTGTAGAAATTCCCTCTCACAACCTCCTTTGCACAGATGGAGGCCAGCTAGAACATCTGTCACGTGCTTTCGTGTTACTGCGCGTCAGAGGCATGCGACGTCATCTCGCAGTCGTGGTCACGAATAACGCATTGAAGCTTTTCACGTTTCAATATCAATTCCCCAAGCCGACACCCTTCTGCCTAGCTTCCCAGATAGCAATGAGGCACTTCCCCACCCCATCAGCGTCTCCCAGTAATCCCAGGTGCCCCCTGTCAACCCTCACCTTGCCCCCATCACAGATTCGATATCCCTCCGGAGCCATCGCCGCCCGCGCCAGACACACCCCGTCTCCTGACGCGAACTGCAAATCATCATACGCATCCGCATGGCGGATTGCGTCTTTACACGCAACTCTTGCTCTGGAAACTGTTGGGACGCAAGTGCTGTAGAGGACCGAAATCGGGGGGTAGACGTTGTGGGCGGTGTGAGCGGCATTATGTGCAAGTTCACGCTTGAACTTTTTGACGGATGTGAGAGTGCGGTCGAGGTAAGCCAGAGCGAGAGGTCGAGGTATGGTGCATTGAATGGAGGGATTGTTGGTGGTTTGAGAGGATAGCGAGGCTGTTGTGGGCTCAGTTGTTGCAGGCTGGGAAGGCCGTTTGAGCGACGTGGGGAGCGAGGGAAGTGTATTGTAGACAGTGGAGAAAAGACCTTTCTTCTGTTCCGTTGCGGTAAAAGGTGGTAGACTGGGTGCGATGCAAGGGGATAGTGCATAGGTGTTCCAAGTTTCTGGACGGAAGAAGTCGATGAGATACTCCTGTTTGGTATCTTTGTTGATAAAACAGTGCCCTTTCTCTGGTAGAAGGAGAAAGCTTGTCCGAAAAGTAAAGTTGACTTGTGCGGTCAAAACTTTGGAGCTGAGGAGGACATCGTCGCCGTTGCGGAGGGGCCCAAGGATATTGATGCAATGCTGAGGGACTCCGGCGTAAACGATGCCAGCAAAGAGGGTTGGACGTTGATTCACAGCATGCCGGGTTATCAGACCACCCATTGAGTGAGCGATGACTGTTGCTCCACGCTCCTGCTGAGCAACGCCCTTAGCATTGCAGGGGAGCGTTTCTAGAAACTCAATGAGCCTGCGACTCAGGAGATGAGGGCTCAGTCGCCAGTCATAACCGTAATCGTGTACCCGTAGTTTACCATCCCGGGCGTTGGCGCAGGATCGAAGCCGCTTTAAGAGCCGTCTGCCCATATCTATGGGACCAACGTGCGAGAGCATTCCCGAAGCTATGATCTTCTTGTGCATTATTTCCTCGTCCTCTTGAGTGAGGCCAACTTCGAGATCTACCTTGCGGATATTCAGGCCGACTTTGATAGGTACCCACAGCTGCTGGTGGGGTGATTTGGCAGAGCGTAGAATCGAGCCACGATAGCCGCCCATGATCACTAGATCACCGGTCAATTGCTCAAAAGCTTGGTCAAGACTCGAATGCATCGGTCTTGGAGATTTTCTGGCCCCTGACTCCTCGATTCCTGATTGTTGAGCCTGCTGATGCTGATGCTGAGTCATAGATAGGCTGGCAACACCGAGTTTGAGATCACCATCAGTGACGCTTCTACCGTTCACGGTAATGTATCTAGGGTCACTCCTAGCTCTCGGTCTGAAAAACTCGGGGCGGAGACTAGTGAGGTTGATGTTTGGCAGGGCGGGCATGCTAGGCAATTTGATATTAGAGTCTTGAAAACTATCCTTGATTGCTTGCATCCTGCTATTGACCTGCTGCTGTACATGTTCCCATCGAGTATCGTCACCAAGCGATGATCCAGTTGAAGTTACGCGCCGTAGAAGCAATGACTGGTCCGAAGCCGCCCTTCTCAATGGTCGCCCGTCATGGGAATAAGTGACCTTCTGGTAGGTCGGTGAACTTGTATTCCGCTTGTCAGCTGATGAGATCGAGGTAGTTTCGGTCGTCGGCAAGGAATCAGCGTGCGATGCCGAGCCATGGTCCCCAGGACTAGTACTACTACCATGCAGCCCAGTGAGAAGCCCGTCAGGTTTGGCAGCGTCAGGAAGTTTGGTAAAGCTGCCGCAGCCTGCACCGCTCCATGGTGTTTTCGACGATAACACAGTGTTTGCCCGCTTCTGCTTCACAGTAGCCTTCTGCATCTGCACGTCCTCCCGCCCTCCAAACACAGACGACATAGTAGGCAAGCCGAAGTCCTTGAAGCTGGGTGTCCTGGGCAAGGTTGGGAGATTTAGACTCGACACAAAGCGCTTGACATTCAGATCTGCAAGAATACCAGTTGGTCCTGGCGTTGACCATTTGGAGACAGAGCGTCTGTGATTTGAGGTTTTCAAATCCTCGAAGATCCGAGGTCTGGCCACCCATGGTGACGGTAGGAGCTGCGGAGATTCATCTGAGTGTCTTCTTGGAGGGGAAGTGCTTCCTTTGCCTTCATTCTCTTGTGACGCGGTCTGAGCTTCGTTCTCTGCGCCGATTCCTTCCTCTTGCGAGTAGCTATTTGTAGCCCCGTCGAATAGTCCACCGCCATCCACATCGTCCATTACCGCAGCCATCTCAGCAGCTGATGTCTTGGGCGACATGAGCCTTGTGTGAACATGGCCCATGCTAATTCCAATGGCTGATTGTGCATCTTCTACATGTAGGCCCGTCTCCTCTCGTGGCCCTTCTTGTCCAAAGTGCCCAAAGGTGGTTGAAGCTTGCAAGCTGGCCTCGTCCGGAACAACCAGTTGCAACGGTCGATCTGTCTCAATGGTTTGGGACGCCATTGTGGTCGGTTCTCCGGGTCTGACGAGCTGGGTAAGGTTCGTGTGGGACGACGTTTAGGTTGGTCGGATCTCTCTGACAAGCTATAAAAAATACTATGAGCGGACTGAAATGCCATGGTCATGACTGAACACCGATACCCATGTTTCGAAGGATGATATGGACCTCAACCAGTTAGTGGAATCTTGAGAGGACCATTGATGGTGTAAGCATCTCACCCGTCGTACAGCCCTAATCTTGGAGGAATCCTGATTTCCATCTGGGCGACCTAGACATGTAAGATTACAAATACAAACAGTGAAATCCGGGCCAGCCGGTCTCATACGGGAAGGATTTCGTAAAGGTTCCCGCGTGACTCAGTGAGGGGGTTATAACTTAGAGGGTATTGCTACTTCCTTCAAAGAAAAGTCGTTGCCAAGTCCGCCAGATTACGACGTCACAAGCCCGCAAAGACCCCTATTTGAGTCAAAACTTTCGAGGTTGAGATCGAACTTTACTGATGCACAGTGATGGGCAATGGGAAACAAATGATCAATCTTGGAAGGTGAAGCTTGATCAACCCAACAGCTTGGAAGGTTGATCACAACGATTACGTGGCTCGTGGTTGAGCTTTTACATAACATTAGAATAGAAAGCCGGCGCACCCTCAATGAGCCATATTGCTGAACGCTAGACCGACAAAATAATGCTGCTGCTGCAGGGTATATCTGAACCATGGTGATCGAACAAATCGCTTGGAGTCAAACCTCCACTCAGCACCGTCAAGACTCCGTCATTGTCTCATTACCCGCATGCGACAACACCTACTTGATGGGCTCAGCAGTATGCCTCTCCAAAAGCTAACGAAACCGATGGCTTTTGTGAGCTAGGGGCGAGCTGGGCGCTGGGAAAGCAGCCCTTGCTGGTTCGCGTACACGACCGCCTCTGACGTTGGGCGTCTGCCCAGTACAAAAGACGCAGAGGTAGACCTTTGGAATCTTGTGTGGATTGAGACCGACGCAACTAACATGAAGCCACTTCCTGCATGATTCACTGCGAAAATTAGCGAACATCTTCGCGGCTGCGTGTTAACGATAGTTACCAGAGAATCATGAGCTCCCCATCCGCGTCAGGACTGTGGCAGACACAGCGAGTAGCATTACCACTGATCACGCTATCCCGTGCACTGCTTGGGGTGGCAAGATCCGGGTCGGTGATTGTCGTCGGCGAGATGTTGTGAAACATGTCTTGAGTCGGGGTCAGAGTCTGATGCGTAGCGTAGGCATTATCCGGATGCCTATTACGGTTCTCCAAGGTGTCTCGTCCCGACCGCGGACGGCTGAGCTGCTCGCTAGCTCGTCTCTGGGCTCGATTTTTAACAACCTTCTTGAGCTCTGATTGTGCATCACCTCGCTCATTGCCAAAGTCCACGACGGTTTCGCCCTCACTTTCCGTTCCCTTGGACTCGCTTAGAGGCCCGTAGATGAAAGATGTGGTTAACGCTGGATCTATCACGTTGGATTGTGTTGAGGCGTAAGAAGATTTCTGGGAGTGATGTTTCGAGCTCGAAGCGAATCTAGCAAGCCTTGGTGCCGAAGCCTTGTTTAAGGGATATGCAAAGGATGAAGGTTGGCTAGTGGCGATATGGGCGTCACCGTCTTTGGAAGACAAGCTTTCTGTATCGCCAGAATCACTGTCCAAGTCCATCTGAGGTTCCGAATTTGCTTCTGCAATGATTTGCATCTGTGTCTCTGCTCTGCCGTCCGGTCCAATACTTAGAGTGACCGTGCGCTTTGGATGTTGTCGAGAGGAGCTACGGCGCCGAAGATTCTTGCTCTTCCGAACAGAAGTCGATCTGTGTCTGACGACACTGCTAGGCTCTGGCTCTTCGAATGCGACCCGATTCCCATCCGCATGTCCACTGAATGCCTTGGCGGAAATGCCAGCCTTTGCACTCCCACGCGAGCGGTCTTCTTCTTCCCCTCGTAGAGTCTCAAGGGCAGCCTTGACAGCTGGAGATTCAGTCGGTGGTCCACGTCTTCTTTTAGGCTTCCTTGTTTCGCTACTTTCGCGTTCTCTCCGAGCATCCCTGATTTGATGGGCATACGGTTGGAGATTATCGTTGAGCATGGCTTGATGAGGGATGTCCACGTTAAGAGGCTCAGGGGCTCGACTGGGTGAGCTGAATAACAAGCTAGGATCGACGGCTGTGTTTGGTGGCTTTGAACATGAGCTATGAGTGATTAGACCAGTGTTAGAAAGATAATTTGTATCGTGGGCGGCTGGTGCAGTCGCCGACATTGTCATTCCCAAGACATTTTCAACCTCAAATGAAGTCGACACAATCTGTGACATATGCATGGGATCATGGGTCGACACAAAAGAATCCAGCTGCTTTGAGACATCCAATCCAAAAGAGTCTGCAAAAGTATCCGTGGTCCCGAAATCGATGTTCATTGCATTTGATTCTTGATGGGGATCCCAAAACAGTTTCTGCTGGGGATAAACAGGAGCGGTGGCTGGGCCGGCCATGGGAAACGAGCCGAAGACCTCAGGCGAAAACTGAAGGGTCGAGAATTGTTGCGGGGATGTCTCTACGGGAGACATCGAGACTACAGCATTGCTGGGTTTTGGAAATATTCGCGTCGTCTTCCGTCCTCCGTTCGCAGCAGATTCCTTGACAAGTTTGGCAACTTGAGCCTGCTGTGCCTTTCTTTTGGAAGCCGAGGAGCTGGTCGGAGGCGGTGTCTGCATCGAGCTTGCTGACCGCATGCTTGACCCTTGCTCCTTGCTCGGTTCAATCTCTCGCGGCGTACTAGCGTTCTCTGTCAAAACAAGCTGTTTCTCGGGCGTTTGAGGGATTGGGGATGAGCTAAGCTGTCGAGAAGGCTTTACAGGAGGCAGAGGAAGATTAGGGTTTGGGGAAAGGTGATGAACATGTGTAGCGATCTCGGATTCCACGTCATACTCAGGAAACAGTCTCTTGACACCTCGTGCGATTGTTGGGCTTGTTTCAGTGGGTGTAGCGAATGAGGACAGATCCGGGGTTTTGAAAAATCCGGGACTGGCAGCATACGGATCTGCGGGACTAAATCGAGGATCGTAGAAGCTTGACTCTTGTCTCGGGGTGCCAAAAGGGTCCTTGCCGAACGTAGCGGATTTGGGTGTAATACTCGGCGTAGGTGGCCCGCTTGGGTAGCTGAAGCTGTAGCGTAGGGAGCATCAGCACGGGGCCCCGAGTCTACAAGCCTAACCTCACGCAGACGTGTACTTCCAAAGCATGGACATGGTGGTGGACATGATAGAGCTTCTTAGGTGGGAAGAGGGGCTAAGCCCTCTGCAGGATTCAATGGTGGACGCATACCTATAGAACGGTTGCTCAAAACTCATAGCAGTCCTTGTGCCGTGCTATTTTGAAGTATGGTCTTATTCCGTTCACAGCAGCAACGACCGGACTTCTGCAGCGACTGATGCTCCCACAAATCTTGTACGACGGAAGGCCAGAAGAGTGTACCGTTTCGATCTTGGTGCAAGGTCTCTCGAGGGTCTAGTGCGATGTAAAAGTAGGATCGAGGGGGTGGAGTGGATCAGTTGGGGGAAAGGCCAAAGAAGGGGTGAATAGACGACTTCGGATGAAAGGGCTGATCTCTGAAGGTTTGGTAAGGCAGAGCAGGGTCGGTCGCAATGTGCGAAGGCAGCTGGACAATTGTAGATTTTCTGAAAGCTGTGTCCGGGTTAGTGAACGATCATGAACGGCAGTGTAGGATTACTTTGACAGTAGAGCACTGGAGAACACACTTAGGTGCAATGCCTTTTTGGAGCAAGGTTGAGCAAAGCAACTGAGTCAGGGTGTGTCTCCGTTGTTAGCAAGCGGAGAGGGGGAGCAATGGTGGTTAAGGCAAAGCTGAATGTAGCATTCCAGGTTCGTTGGCCAGGGCGGGACAAGATGGCAGGAAATTGGATGGTCGGAGTTCCAGACTTCCAATTGCAAAGCTATCAAGATCAGGCACCAATGAGCTCATGATGGAATCGAAGAGGAAGCAATCTTCGTTCCTGGCCTACAAAGGCCGGGTCTAATGCAGGACAGGGGAGATGGGTGGTGAGCCAAGCTGCGGGCCCTCTTAATGCAGATTCCATGCCGTTGCTTTTAGCGGCTCTCCCAATCCATCGGCACTAAAGGGCTGGCAAGCGAGGCTCCGGGGGTCATCCAGGTCGGAAATGATACTGGCAGTGACCACAAAATGTTCTAGATGCAAGCATGACAGGTGGGGAACTTCAACTGTCTCAGACTTGGAACATATATTTCATTATATTCAGCTGCAGGAAGAACACATGACCTTGCATATCTACATGTGACACACTCTCCTTTTTGCTATCATGACACAAGCGAGACCATCATGTTCCAGCTACGAGACATCCATATACGAACGGCAAAAGAACTTGCTGCCCAGATACGGATGGTCGTTAGGTCTGGTGAAGCCTCATCTCTCTGTGGATTGATGCTCGAAATTGCTGTATGCGTCTTGGCAAAGAAATCATGTCTGATATGACGCCCTTCGCTTGTCGGTCAAACGCTCCCTCTGGATTCGCCGATCATCCCGTTCCCTCTCATCCCTGTTTGCCCCTCATTGTTGTGGCGCTGGTCAGCTCCGACGAACACTTCGATCCAAAGCTGTAGTGACCAATTTCGAAGAACTGCTCGATCCCTTCAGCGAACCTTATGATACCCCCAAATGCCATGATGGCAGTCGGGCCAATCATATCGCCAATTCAATGAATCCCAAGCCTTATTAGATCTTTACCGCCAGCTTGGTTTGTGGCAGTTGCTAAATTAGGATACCAAGGCGCTTGCAGACGCCGGCAGTCGGGCAGATTGATCGACATCTGTACAAGATACATGTAAGACCTCCTATTGTGCTTTAGATACCAAATTTCGACCGTCCAGAGAGCCTCCTCCCATCAAGCCAATTTTCGATCTCAGGAAAGAATGGCCTTGATCCCTTATCCGAAGACACGACAGTGCCTCAGAAGGACTTCACAGAGTACCTTGACAGATCAGTCAAGAGGGACCATTGAACGTGTAAAGAAGAGCAGCATTACTCTGACTGAATCCAAACGCTACCCTTGCAACACTATTGAACTTTGGCTGATATCACAGTGGATATTCCTAGAGAACGAATTGTGAATTGTGCAAATAGTGAAACCAACTGATTTGTCTCAGAGGTTGATTCTGGGCCACGATGACTTACTGCAATATTCATGAGGCCAAGGAGTCATGGGATTCATAACGCTGGTCCTACAATATGTGGTTCTGGTCAATGTGAAGTGTCGTTGCTTGATGAAGTTCTCAACATAATTTATAGAGGCATTTGCTGTCGAGATCTTCACTTGCACGGATTTCAAGGACCCGGTTCCAAAGATAATATCTCGAAGCTCCTTTGTTTTATCGACGATCCATCTTCTCTGTTTCCAATCATGCCCGGCACATCTCCAAAACCGGCCATTGCCATGGATCAAGGTCCTACAATGCCCAAGCAAATTGATTACTTCTCATTCCCGCCAGAGATCCGCAACAAGATCATGGACTTTGCGCTTCGGCCAGCCCACATCCACCCGCCTTATACACGAAGCTGTGTCCAAATACTCGCAACCAATCGCCAGCATTACAAGATCGGCCACGTCACGTACTACGCAGACAACATCTTCCATATGCCTCTCGGAGTCAACTATGGGGAATTCCCCGAAAAGTACCGATTCGAACACCGGAAACTTGTCCGACGCGTTACCCTCACATGCAGCATCCTCGATCTCATCGAAGAGACAGCCACTTCATCACCAACCCGCAAATGCTGCTCGATATACGCGGAATACGACCAGGTGCCTAGCATGACACGCGAGCTGAAACACATCTGGGACAACAGGTTCCAGGCAATCTCACGCATCTTCCCCTACCGTGAAGAGATAAGCGTCGAGTTCCCGCATTTCAAGCCCTCGCCAGAACTCCTCCGCGCAAGGGCCTGGCGGCACGCTTCGGAGACACCCTACTGGCCTGCTATCGAGCGCGCGTGCGAGCTTGAAAGCTAGACCTTGTTGATCAGGCGTCGAGAACGCAAGACTTGTCTGGTGCGGGCTGACGGATCCGTGGATGCGATTCCTGGCTGCTTGACAAAGCCCTGGGGGTCCTGTCCGATTTTGTACTTCATGATGGACGAAGCGGCGGAGGCGGCTCTTCCCGTTCTAGAGGTGAATCTTCAAGGTGAAGGAAAAGGGCAGCCCTTGTGGGCTTGGCTCGTGGAGCAGATGGAGGAGTACAGGACGGAGATTCGGAAGAGGTGATCATAGATTTGTTTTGTGGCCTACGTTTCTAGAGAGAAGCAGCTGATGCTAGAAAGGGAGCAGAGCCACTAAAGACACAAGTCTGCGAAGGGTAATCCGTACAGTATTGTATTGAGTTGAATCCATACGCTTTGCGGTTGTTGCGTTGATGAGATATTTGTTTAGCTCAGGCAACGGATCTCTTGGAGAGTGCTGCATTCCCCCATAATAGCATCTACCTTTCCATACCTCCCCCTCCACATCTAGCGCCGCCCGACTCCCTTCATACCTCATACCCATACCTTATACCTCATACCTCATATCTCATCCATCCACACTCATCCTTCTCCATACCTCTTCTATCTCCCTCATCTCTCATCCACCCCCAAACCCCATTCCCCACCCCCCACCCTCAACCCCCCAGTCCCCCACCCCAACCCTCCAGTCTCAACACCCCAACCCCTCACACCAACACCCCCAGCACCCCAACCAAATCCCACACCCCCAACCCCAACAGCAGCGCCCATTAGAACCCCCAATCCCTTCACCTAAACCAGAAGAAGAAAGGACTTGAGGTGCGGGATACGGAATGGTTTAGCATGTTGTCGTCGGTGTAGTGTAGGAGTGTGGAGTGTGGATATGATGGTTAGCAGGGTGGCGAGGAGCGAATAGGGAAAGAGGAAGAAAGAGGGGAAGAAAGAGGGAGGGGGAAAGAGAGGGAAAGAGGAGACTGAGAGAAAGAACGAGAAAGAGAAGGAAAGAGAAGAGAAGAAAGAGAAGAAAGAAGAAAGAGAGAGAGGAGGAGAACGCGGGGGAAGAGAGGGAAGAGAGGGAAGAAGGGGAAGTGTTCATGGGATTGCTGGTTTGAGCGGATAGGTAATTCTAAGGGTGGGTCGACTGGCAGTGCTTCGCGGGATCTTTGCTAAGAGAAGCAGATGTCGAAAGCGAAAATCGGGTTCAGGAAGGTGGGTGTGGAGGCTGGAGGTGGGTTATCGGAAGATGATCTGGCTGGAGCTTGGGGAAGGGGGGAGGGGAGCAGGTGGTGGGGTGCGTTCTGGGGTGAGGAGCGGACGGGTGGGTGGGTGTGGATGAGGGAGTTGATGAGATGGCGAAGGTAATTAAACTCGATGAGATGGCGAGGGTAAGTAACTCAGTTGAATTAACTCATGTCTATTATCTGCATTAGAGTGGGAGGGATCACAGCCAGTATAGCAAGGAGGGAAAGGTGTATGCCTCTACATTCCTTGTGTACAGGGGCGGCCAGGAAACCAATGTTGGGGTATTATGCTCTACCATTGAGCTAGCAAGACCTTTAGCTGTTGAATTTGCAGGCTAGCTTGCATCAAGACTATTCTGCTGTCTGAGGAACATGGAGACATGCTCCGTTTGATGAGCCTAGAATGTAATTGCTCCAAAGACACCGAAGTCGTCAACCTCTGAAGCTGACTTAGAAAGAAATATGTTCTTCCCATGGTGGGCAGAGATAGCACTTGTAGGCTGTGGGTTTTCTTTGGGTAGTAGATACCCAAAGCTTGACCTCGAGTTGGGTCCAGAATCATGTATCCCACAAGATCATTCGATCGAGGCTAGCGTTGGGACGTCTCGTGCTTAGATGTACCGAGGGGTGGGCGACTTTGGTTGGAAGTACACCGGGATTCGATCATGTCCTAGGCTTCTCAAACTTGAGGGGTGCTTTCTGTAACAGTCCTGGCACGAAAGCGCCAGGTGTGCAGCGCAAGACCGGGAATCGCCCTGTGTCGATAGAGGAGTCTCGGAAGGTCTGCATGGCATGATCCATGTGTTCTAGTAGCGCTTGCTGCTGTTCATCGAACCGTTCTTGGGGCAGTTGGAGCAGCGCAGGCAGTGCCACGTTCGCCTTTTGCCAGCCGCAGATGCAGCCGGTGAAGGCGTCCTCGAATGTCTTGTCCATGGCATGAATGTAAGTTCGCGCCTCCCCAAGAGACAAGCACTTCTCCTTCAAGTATGGTTTGCTAAAGCCAAAAGCTTCAATCTCATCGATGACGCTTATCCTGGTGCTAGCGAAGATATTCCATGGGAGAACCGATTCCGTCCAGCCGAATTGGGCGCCAGTCATATCCAGTGCATACATTTCGCCCGTCTTCGTAGTGACCCGAAGGAACGAATGCTTGTAGTCCGTCATGTCGACCACCCTCTCGTTATGTACTTGTCTCATACGAAACCTGGCGTTTTTGACCCAGACGGTCACCTCCTCGATCCTAGAATAGAGACCTGATATCCATTAGCGCTTCGTAAGTCAATGCGTTAAAATGACATCATGTACCGTTTAGAAGCATCTTTAGGAAGTCATGAAGGTGTGCTAGAGCACCACAACAATGCTGGTAGGTCAGGATAGCCAACTGGTCCTCCTTTTTGGGAAATATCACTGAAGGAAAATCTTGCAGTTGGCTCTTCGCTGGTACCCCCTCTGGACTGGGTTGGTACATAAGCCATTCCGCACCACACTTCTCTATACGCTTGATTCCCCAACTAAACGTTGCTCGACTGAATACCAGTAGCATCTTGTGAGCTGTGTCACCAGCACGATATAGGGTTTGACGATCTTTGGCAGCCTTGCAGGCCTGCTTGTGGTTTTTCCAGTCGTCTTTTTGGCATTTCTGGGTGCAGTACCAGACAGCCACGGTGCCCTGAGCGCCGTCAGGAGCGCCCTTACAACCACTGCAGACCAGATTGGCTGATTCGGGGCATTGTGCGCACTGGTTTGCCTCGTTTTGAGCCATAATAGTGGAGGGTCTAGAGTATTCTACCGACAGGAACCGGGTTGTTTTTCCAGCAATACTAGAGTCCTTGACTTCGTCAATGATGGAGGAGGGATTTCGTCAGAATGTTCCTGGGCAAAACAAAGGTGTAGCTTGTCTGTGATGAACAGTAGATCAGTTGATAATCGAAGGAGCTGATAGTCGGTCTGGGTTGAAACAACCGCTGAATTGGCAATCTAGAGTAAAGTATCTCAGGTGACAGGGCGGATTTTGAGTTAGAGCTTCATGTGAGTAGCCCGAGACCCAGACGTGAGACTGTAGTAGCTTTTGAGCAATAAGATGCTTCAAAAGTATGTGAGCTTATAGCTTTAGGGATCGTACCGTGACATGTGCTCAAAGTGAGATTCACTGGATATTCACCATGACCAACAGCGTGCAGGTGGTCTGGAGGCGTCTAACCTCACTGGAGTGGCCCCCGCCAGATAGGCAGCAACATGCTCAACGAAAACAGTCCATCAGTCGTGGGAGGGGACTCAGGTAATGAAGGGTAAGCCAATAATGAACGCCCGCTCTTCAACCACATCCTTCCCTACCCCATCAACTGCCCGATATCCTCCGGCGGCCATCTCGTCTGCGCAAAGCTCAAGCACCGCTTGATACTCTGCAGGAACTTTCTTGTAACCTCATCACTCATGATATGCGCCTTACCACCTTCGCTCTCATGCAATTTCTCCCGCGCACTTCGCTCATGAATACCCACCATAGTCACTCCGATGGGCCAAGCTGCTTTGCCTATACTTAACCTTAGATAGCCATCATTAGCATCTACATATCGCCGCTCTTGGGCCGCATGCACAATCTCGACGATGGGTTGAAGAATCGCCTCAGGCACGTCTCCTGCCTCAAATTTCTTGAATAGAGGCCGCATATTCTCGCGCGACTGTAGCATGGCGTTCTCAGCGGCGCGGCCTTGAGACGATTCCTTCACTGATTGAGGCCGGGTGGCGAGCGCGACGATCCATTCAGAGAGCACGAGGGAAAAGTAAGACGATAGTTGTCGAAACAGGTAAGCCCGCGCGTCGTTGTCCTCGGGGAGGGAGCTAGGAACTTTGAGTTCGGATTCTGGGAGAGGCACAAGGGTTGTAGGTATTGGCCCTGAAGAAAGCTGCGGCTTCTTTGGTTTGGGCGCAGTGAGGGTGCGGTAGCGCGCAAGACGCTGAGTATGAGTCTCCCCAAACAGTGCGACGGGCTCACCAAGCTCACGCAAGTTCACGAGTAAAGTCTCTGATGGTATATCCTCGCCTTTCTCCTCAGCAGCGACAGGGTCCTGACTGCCTATTTCTCCCTTCGCGGGCTGATCAGGCAGGCCTAGCCGTTTCCTCCTTGCTCGCTCTCTCTTCTCTTCCTCCTCTTCCTTCCGTAAACGGCTCTCCTCGGCAAGACGTTGTCGCTTTTCGTTGCGTGAAGCGGTGCGGGTGGCTTCTTCATCTTCGAGTTTCCGCTTCTGGACCTGTTTGGCTTCGCGCGCTGCGGCAAGGGAGTTTTGTTCAGCAAGGTAGGCGGCCTGCCGTTCGGATTCGAGAGTGGACCGTTTCAGGTACTTGTTAGGAGGTGGTTTGGATGATGGGTTGGTGGATAGTGGAGTGGATTTGGTGGATATGGCGCTGGACATTAAGGATGCGAAGTCCATGACTGCAACGTGTGAGACAGCTAACGATCGTGGCTCACAAAAGAGTGGGACAGAGAAGCCGTGAGCGAAAGATTGAGGGTGCGAGCGGTTGCTTGAGTGTTATTCAAAGTGACAGGGCTTCTTTCCGTATAATGCGGCACAGCGGCCCGGAACAAGCGAGCTAGCCGCGGAACGCAACCGGCGACGGTGAACCGTGAACGAGCCGACCTCTTAGCTGGGGTTGCGAAGAGAAATTCCTTCAAAATGATTTCTACTCTACGTTGACGCGCTACAAGAGGCTGAACACGTGGAGTAGAGGGGAGCTGGGAAATGAAATCGCTGCGAAGCTTATAGCAACCGGCAGTAAATGAAGTACCTTATTCGCATTAGTCAGGAAATGCGACAGCTACTTAGTCAACGCCGAAAATAATGTCTTGGACACTCACTGGCATAGCTTGAATTGACACTTTGGTTGTTGTTACGACTCTCTATTCAGAGTAAGGGCAGCATGAATGTTGGACCTTCAGCCGCGAACGTTACGGTACACCACCATTTTCCGCAGATTGGTTCAGATGGTGACAGCTGCAGTCATGAAAAATTCAACGTTTGGTAGTGAGCCACATAGTGAACACTCGGGATAAGAATGCTTCCCGAACAACTGAAACCCTCCCCACTTTTCCTACCCGCAATGGACCATCGATGGCCATTCTACTTCTTCTAGCTCGCTGCGAATCTATGTTCTCGTTTATATAACGGTATAAGCTATGAGTCCACTTCAAATCTCGTATGCAATTGGTGACCCCAATATACTATATATTACCCTGTCGCACAGTATCTACCCACCACTCAGCTCTTCCAAATCTGGCTTCCGATCCTTATTGAGAGGAATCTCAACCTCGGATCAGGCGGAATTTGATACGACAATACCGGGACCGAACTACACTCTTTACGCTTCGATATCACTTGTGTCATTCAATACCACTTACCATCTCGATATTAACGTACGACGCCGAGACTACAGATCCAACAAGGCTACTGCTTCATTACCTCTAACAAATATCAAGACCGCTCTGAATGGTGTGCCGCCGTTGCATAACTTACTCATCCGATAGGCACAGAACAATAATCAAGACGGCTGGGAAGTCATAAGCAATTTGTATCGCGAAGCGCACAAGCGGTTAGACAAAGCGGAAACGAGAATCTTGAATAGTCTGCTGCTTGAAGTGAACAGGCACTAGTACTTATTCTCCCAATACCGATGCCGGTTCCCTGAGCAACCCACTATATAGCTATGGTCCAGAAGTTGCAGTCCCTACTCCCTCGATAGCTCAACAGCCAGCAGACACGACTAACTTTGTCCCAATCAATGCCTCTCAATGCCGGGCTGGTCCGGTGATCGTCAACCGATTCCTACCGCTTTTGAACGCTCCCACGGGTCCTAGAGAAAATGCGCCTATCAGCGCACGGAGAGGCTCTTGAGCCGCAGGACCTGGGTGGTTACGAGTGAGGATCTGGTAGACTTCCGCTGCTGGCACTGACTGTGGTAGAACGAGTCCACCCGATTGTGACACCTCCTATCCAGGATGATGAATGCCATTCAACACGAGCGTCTGAAGGGAAAAATCGGCCAGTACGACATATGCAAATTACACTATCAGCCATGTTCTGCGATGATGCACGAATGGAACACGGAAATGCCATTTGCTGCGATTACCGAGAGCCTCGAGCAACATCGGTCTATTACACTACCCGACTCCCAGAGATTATGAAAAAGATACTTCAGCAGGGCGACAAGATTATGTGCGCCTAAGAGGTGCGGACGCGGTGATCGCTATACATTGAAGACGAGTGCACTACTTCACCTTACATCAACGGCTACTTTTGCTACAGCACACTACATGCAATCATGTTGTAACGAACCAATTGATTGTCGAGATACACTTGTTTCTCGGGTTGAGGATTCTTGCTTAACCAACCCAGACTTTGATGTTCGAGACATACTCCATCTATACTATATTGCAATTTACTATATGGCAATTGAGTGCTTGTTTGAGCACATTACTGAGACCCTCCGGCGCACAAATATCCTCTACATCGAAATGAAGCACCTTCATACACTTTCCTGCAATTATACAGGCGTTCGCAGAACACAATCTTTTGTCTTGCCCGCGATCCACTAATTTGAAATCGGGACTCGAGAGCTCGGAGAGCTTCTAGCCGATCGCCATCCAATCCGCTGCAGCAGCTTGGTCAAGCCATCCTTCAAGTCTTCTATTCCGTTCTTACGACCTTCATATTAAAGACTCCTCATGAAAAGCTCGGGTTTTCTCTATTATGATAGCGAAACTTTAATTGGCCGTGCTCAAGAGGGTGTTGGCGGAAAGCCGCGCTACTTGGAGTAAGCTATGGGTATTTGAACGTGTGCTTAATGGAACACGTTGCTCGAGCACAAAGACTACTCGAAAGAGCATGTTTTGTATTCTCGTCATACAGGCAAAGGTCTCCATACTGCAGAGTATGATGATTCGTCTTCAGACATGGGGCGCCAAGACGGAGGCGGACAATATCAGAAGATGTAGCGTCTGTAGTTGAGCGACACGTAACTGAAGAACAGATTTGCTGAAACATTTGTTTTCGAATAGCTTCTATCTGTCTTCAATACCATCAGGACTATTGCCATCGCTGCAAACGCAGGGCAGAGCAATCAGCATATAGCCCACATCCCTTGCAGCATCCTTCCAGAAGCCCACCGTATATGCAAGAAAGCTACTTTAGCATGCCTTCACAATGCAATTCCGCAGTCTCCCCATGCGTCCAGCACTTGTTGCTTCACATATCCTCCAAACGGAGAACCAGCCCCTGCACCCTCAGTATAACCCCCCTAACCTCCTTCTCCTGACCAAACCTCTCCGCACCTCTCAGCACCTCCGTACAACGCACAATCTCACTCAAATACTTCTCAACAGCCTCTCGCTCCGTGATTTTCAAATCACGGACAGTATATATCCGCAACACCGATAGCTTCACAGCTATGTCATGATCCAAGCGGCTATGGTCCCAGGGTGGATTACCAGGATGACGGTAGTCCCATGCTTTCCATTGCAGAGCTACTGCTAATCGATCCAGGTCCTTTGGTAATGAGGTTTTGGCGCCCTCGCCGGCGTGGCCCTCCAGGGGGCGGTTCCAGAGCCGCTCTGCGCGGGCAAATAGCGATCCGTGATTTTTGGGCGTGTCGGTGTCGATCGCGGCTAGGAGGGTGGATACCTCTGACTGGGAGAGATTTCGGAGCAGGCGCTCGCAGTCTGCTTGGTCTTTGGATGGGCGTTGAGGCATCGCAGCAGGAATTTGGGGTGGTCTCAGTTGTCGGTTCTTGGTCTTGATATTAGGCTTTCTGGAGGGCGGTCAGGGGTGATTGATATGAAGATGTTGTATGAATGGTGGAGATGAACTAATGCTGAGTCTTCTGCTATGGCTGGTATAAGCGACTTATATATTACTTCAGCTAGACTGTATTCCTATACTTACAATGTATGATACAGTCATCGTGAGTTCACTGTGCTCGCGTCAGAAGATCCCGGAATGGAGGCTTATTGCAACGCATTTCCACCATACATAGCACGTTAGTCACTTCGGCAAACGTAGCGACATTTCTTTCTGACGAATCGATCGAGTCCACTCTGGCAAAAGGACTAGTATATGCAATGACTCAAGTCTTTCTTGTTCGCCTTTACTATAGACTCCATGTATCTTGAACAGCCAACGAAGACCCTCGAAGACAATATGATACGCCACATTCAAGCATTGCAGAAATTGTATCCCCCCCAGATGACCCTGCCGGCGGCATGCTGCTCTCCCCAGTGTCGAGATATCTGATCCACCGAGCGACAATAGTGTTCAGCCGTGCAGTTGCAAAAAGAATTTTCTGGCTGTAAGACATTTTGGGAGCTTATTGAAGGAATGAGTGAGGACGATATTGTTTCTCCCCTTTCCTAGCTTAACATAGCTAGTAGGGTTCAAAGAACCTTAGGTGGTTAGAGTGATGAGACGCGTGTGTCGGAATTTCTCGCGGAGTCAGTCTGGGCAAAGGCTTATGGATGATTCTGTCGGCGAGATTCGTTGCCCCAACCGGTGTCGAGGAATGTGATCGAGCTGGTGGTGATTAGATCGAGATGCGGACGCCAATTTGGGTCCATGACCTGAAATTATTCCCTAATGAAGGTGGTCACAAGCCCCTCATGCATCGCTACGCTTTGAGATTCACCCGTGTACGATGGGAGGTCGCGGATATTTAGGTCTTGAGGCTCTTCGAGCGCGGGATACGTAGAGCATATATAACCAGCCGTCCGGCTAAACCTACCAAATACTGTAAGCAAAACAGAGTTACCATGGTTTCGAAAGCATATGCCCAGCTCCTCCAGCTTCGGAGACCCCTCACAGATAGCGATTAGGTCAAAATTCAGGGGTGCAATGCTTGTTGTTTAGATTTTCATTGCCAGAAACTCGTGATCTCCTTCGGAGGCTTCTTTGCAGGGTCCTTGGTAGCAACCGTCGCACGCTTGGTTGCAGAGTCCTTGCGAGCAGCCGTCGCACGCTTGGTTGCAGAGTCCTTGCGAGCAGCCGTCGCACGCTTGGTTGCAGAGTCCTTGCAAGCAGCCGTCGCACGCTTGATTGCAGGGTCTTTGCGAGCAAGACGCGGAGGCTTCTTTGCAGGGTCCTTGCTAGCAGTCCTCGGAGGTTTCTTTGCAGAGTTTTGGCTAGCAAACCACGCAGACTTCTTTGCAGGGTCCTTGCGAGCAGCCGTCGCACGCTTGATTGCAGGGTCTTTGCGAGCAAGAAGCGGAGGCTTCTTTGCAAGCCACTTTGTAGGTCCTCTGGTAGGTTCCGTATCCGGCTTCTGCGCTTCATCTGCGTCCTCCTCAACCTTCGTTTCTGCCATCTATTTTGCCATCTTGGCTGCCTTCTTTGCTGCATTTCCTGCCTTTTCTGCCTCCATGTTGATTTCCCGTTGAGGAGTTCTGACGTAAACATCGCCAATCTCCAGACTATCTTCCCTGCCCTCAAACCCCTAATCAACCAGCTCGTTGAGCACTTCATGAACCACTCTATGAAGCCTCTCACCGCCATCCTCAACACTTACACTCTCCCAAGGTCCGTCCTCAGTGTGCTCTGCAGGGAAGGATCAAATTTCTTTTGCTCCTTCGGGCCCCTCGGCTTCTCAATGTCCAAGCCATAAAAAAGATTGATGGGGCCGTTGCCCTTGCCCAGATCAGGGACCGAAAGCGACGAAAATGATTGATGGGGCCGTTGCCCTTGCCTAGATCAGGGGCCGGAAGTAACGCAGGTCCGGGGTGCAGGAAGTACCTCTGGCATTTGAAACCGACAGGATTGCGGTCGGTAGTATGAAGAGTCCCAAGGCCATGCCGATTAGAAGGAGTGTAACTAGCTCCAGAATTCTCGAAATCTATCTCTTGCATGTCCTGCGATCTGCTCTCTGATTGCTAACAAAAGTCGATCGGTGAACGCCTGCATGGTCGCTTCGTATCCTGGCCCTGGAAACCGGTTTACTATGTATGACTCTACCCCCAACAGTAGTCGATGCAATAGTTGCTCATCCAGTCGCAAAAGCTGAAATCCGTATGTGTCCCTTGCCATTTTCGGGTCGAGTTCGTTGGGATAAAGGGTGGACCCTTTCTCCACAGCAGATGCTTTTCTTCGAATGTTTCTTGAGACCTTGTCGCAGATGCTGACATCCGCAAGACTATAAGCTTGGCGGTTATGCAGCATTTGCAGTGTGGCAAGCTGTATTTCTAAAGGTACTTGCCAGCTGCTGAAAATTAGCAACATTCATAGACGCTCACATCAGGAAACAGATTGATTCAGGAGGACCGCAATAGCAAAGGCCAGGCTGGCCGTTGTATGCATAGAGGGAAGAAAAATAATGCAGCGGTTACGCACCTGAAGGACCAAAGCTGATTTGATGGCATTGTTACCAGAAATCGGCACACCGCAGAATTGAGCAGCTGGATTTTCGGAAAACCCGGCCGTTCACCGACCGTGGGTAACTCAGCGGCGAACAGATCTGTGACATTGGCATGTGTGACGACGCTCAGGCTTGTGATGAAGCGCAAGAACGTAGCGGTGGGGACAATGGAAGTCGCTGAAGCTTCGCGAGAACAGCGGTTCTTGTGAATTCGTCAGGACGATGTGTTTGTGAAGTTCACACTGCACTGGAGCTTCGAATACGCTGCATGTCTCGCCCAGCTGCCTAGGTTTTCACGCTGGGAGCTATTGCACGCATTATTAGCTGCACGGCCACCGTCGAAGCTTCGTCATACTCACATGACCCAATAACGTCTCCCACAGCTCCGTCGCACAGTCAGATACGGGCCGTGTCTTCGACATATTACGTTGTGATAACGTCATGCGCCTGTGGTGAATCTGACAAGGTAAACGTCTGTTTCGGCTTCTTTGCGTGCTTTTGCGTTCGTGTCGGATCCTACGGCCGCCGGAGCCGAATTAGTCGAGGCGCTAATGCTACGTCTTCTGTCCCCCATCGACATACAATCTGGACTTGGTCTCATCGCAGACTATGCCCCTTGTTCTTTTACACTGCACCATTGAAGGTGAACAGATAAGTCGGCATGCGCCGTCAAGGAAGCTTCTAGCCTTCGAGGTACATGGAGTAAATTAGGACAAATGCAAGGACAATAGCACAAGCAGATGTGATACATGCATAGTAAGGTAGACATAGAAACGACGAACATAGGATCACTTACATGGTAAGGTAATCTCCTATACAGTTTGCCCGTACTATCTTGACCGAGGATTGGTTCCTTGAGGGTCTCTTAAGGGTGTTGCTCTATATCACACCGTCTCTCCGGACTATCAGAATGGTACTAGCAACGGATGTGGGGAGCACCTACCCCTGAAGCAAATATTGTTTTGTTGGAGTTAGGTAAGCTGTTCCAACAGCGGAGCAGAGTGAGGAGACGTTTATATATTATAAGAAAGTCCTGAAGTGACGTTATATTATTGGCTTTTTGAAACTTCTGAGGGGCCACGGCTAGGCCGAAGCGTGGCACGATCGTTCCAAAACCCACGAATCATGTCGAGTCGAAGGTTGATGTCGAGAGATGGTTCCATGAAAGCTCGCTGAGGTGGGAGGGGTCTGGTAAGAATAGCTCCGAGCTCGGGTTGTGAGATGTTGTCTTCTGCTGAGTGGCGTGCAAGGCGTTGGCACTGGGCGATAGGTTGATCAGCTACCCTAGGGAGAGGTTGTGCTTGATGCGGAGGCCAACCGATGGGCTGTTGCTTCTAGATAGCAGAGTCCAGAATACCTCGCTCAAACTAGCTAAGCCGGCCATGCTGGTCTGTGGTCTTCAAGACAAGGAAGTTGGGCCCGAAGAAAAAGATATGAGCATTGGAAAGACAACAGTGACTTTATATGTTCAGTAATGGATGATCCGCGGCTAATATTTTGGTGTTCTCTTCCTAAGCGCGACGGCCCGTTGGGCCGAAAATTGTTGATCTTGTCTTAGTTTACCTGACACACATATCTCATAGTCATGTGTTACATTCTCTCCATCTCTCATTTCTAGGATTTGCTGCATATTTGCTTTGACTACTATTCGTGCATAAGGATCCTGTTTTAACCCATCCTTCGCGTTGTACCATCCAGACATACTCGTAGGCTGTTTACCCTCTGAACGCTCCACCAGCTGCACCCACCACGAGCCGTGACGATGGGCAGTGACGGCAGGAGCGAGGTAGGTCCTGTATTTTGGCCGTCCCCGACTCTCGTGGTTTAATATGACGGATGCCTTCGCTAGGCTTCGTTTCTGGCTCTTGATTACCCTTTTCTTGAGATATGGCCATATTCGTAGCTTTTGGGGCTGTCCCTCTCTTTGTTATTGGACTGACACTGCGCTCCTAGGATCTGAGCACAGCTGGCTTGGGTGGTGAACACGGACGGGACAGCAAGGCAACAGACAAGCCTGACAAATCATCCATCAGATCAGGTAGTAGTGAGACCACGAGTGTTTACCAGGAGGAGCACAAGCCGCGTCTGTTGCTGATGGGTCTGAAGAGGTAAGAGAGCCCGGTTTGACTTACAGTATATGTCCAGCTTGATTGAGTATGCGCAGGAGTGGCAAAACTTCCATATCCAATGTCGTTTTCCACAAGATGGCCCCTCATGAGACGCTTTTCCTGGAGGCAACCACGGCTATCAAGAAGGAATCTATGCAGTATGAGTAACATGATCAACGGAGATGCTTCTAGCTTACACAATATGTAGCTCTTTCATGGATTTCCAAGTCTGGGACCTACCAGGACAGATCGATTACCTAGATCCCAGCTTCGATGCTGAGAGCATCTTTGGCGGCGTCGGAGCGATGATATGGGTCCTAGATTCCCAGGACAATTACATGGACGCCATAGGGCGACTTACCGAGACCATCGTACACCTACAGCAATCATTTCCCGAGATCAAATACTCTGTGTTCGTCCACAAGACCGATTCGCTAACCGACGACTACCGCGAGGACACCATACGTGATATCATCCAGCGTGTCTCTGACGATCTGTACGATGCAGGCTTGGAGAACCCTCCAGTCAGCTTCTACCCGACATCAATTTACGACTATGCTATCTTCGAAGCATTCAGCAAAGTCATTCAAGGATTGGTACCGCAGCTGCCTGTTTTCGAGGCTTTGTTAAACACAATTGCCGCTAACTGTCGGTTTGAGAAAGTCTATCTATTCGATGTCCTGAGCAAAATCTATATTGCATCCGATACAACGCCAATTGATATGTCCACTTATGGCCTGTGTTCCGACTACATCGATGTCATCGTCGACCTTTCCGAGGTATATGGCTGGGATCGTGGAGAAGTAGAGGATACCCAGCGTGCAAGAGATATACGTGCACAAAGTGCCGAGTCTTTCGTTAGCAATATCAAGGGTTATAATCTCTATCTCAAGGAGATCAATACGTAAGCCAGGTCTAGAGATATGAGTGTCAGCTAACGTTTTGCAGCTATCTCGCATTGATTGGCGTATCGAGAGAGTCAAGATTCGAGCTGGAGAAACCCCTAGTCGACCACAACATACAGAGACTGCAAATTACGCTAAGGAAGGTCCTAAGAAGAAATTGAAGGCTGTACCCGTCCGTCATACTGTTCCTAGCGACCAAAGGAGTGATGTCTCCATCAATCAGGCCCAGCACATAGTCCAACCTTAATGATATCGCAAGGACTTGACAGCTGCATTATCAAGCAGCTATCTCTAACGCCACCGGTTCGCAGTAAGCAGCTTAGTGAGCCCGACTTAGTGTGACAATTGTCTTCAGCACTAAGAAAACGGCAGGCGCTCTTTGCTGCAAATTGAGGGTGGTGGAAGCCTAGGAATAGTATTTGTCGCAATCATAGCGGCTGGGTTCGAAGAATGGTATGGTCGAGTGCCCGCCTGGATAAAGGAGGCAGACCATGATGGTTGGTCTACATTCTGGGACACGTCTGTCCTCGCTTTAGGCTTTGAGGCACGACTCACGGCAGATCTGATGATCCTTGAGCGGCTAGATAGCTGGATTGGTTCTGTAAGGATCTCTGTGTCTTCTGATGGGAAATTGTCGTTCCGAAAGGCCTTATTCTTCATTCTGGACGAAACAGCGAAGCCTACATCGAATTTCGGCCTGAACCAGTCAGCCGTGGGTACCGAAGGCACAGCAGTTTCCGATTCTTGGGTCTCTGCACTTCGACCACTGGAGGTTTCAGCTTTCGTCCTCTCCATCTCTTCTGTGGCTACTGCCTGCGTCTGCTCGTCTGCAGCTCTCACCAACGACCTGAGATATTCCTTGGTGGTGGACGAGCCAGGCCTGGCGATTATTTTCCACTGTTCCAATTTGTTCCTTCCCTTCACGACAGCCTCGCTGGCTTGTCTCGTACTTACATTCCTACAAGCTACCATCATTTGACGTAAACGGTCGCTTGTCGAATCGTGACTACAAAGGACCCAGTCCTTTCTAACATCTTCCGACAGGTCACTCCAATGGACGGCACACTCTGTACTCGATCAGTTGTGGGATTATGAGAGCTTGGATCCAACGAGCAACCCACCTTCAGCCTCAATCTCTGCGAACGGACGGAGCTGCTGGATGCCCCACAAGAATACGATTTCTTGAGTCTCCACATGACCGTACCACAATAGCATTGATGCTGTGCTGCCTCTGGGCCATCGCAGGATTTCTTTATCTTCGAAGGCCAAAGTGATGGAGATCACATCGGTTCGAGGTTCTTGGGCGAAGTAGCTACGTTTCGCCGCTGGGAGCGATCGTGCCATCAGTACTGGCCACCGAGACTAGCGTAGGCAGATCAACCTAACATACGGGCCAGCGGACTCTTGTTCCAGAAGATCCGCTGCTCTTTCTTGGACCATATCTTGTCGCTATAGACCAAGTCGATATGACCCCGGGCCTGAACGAGGATGTCAGCGTATAAACTCCTCTACTCTTGGTTTTCATACTTTTGCCATAGGCGGCGGCACCCACTGCACCTCGCCATTGCCAGCCGTGACACAACATTCGTTGAGGGTTAGAGCAACGATCTGGTGTCTAAGAATTGCGCCCTCGGATTTATGGTCCAGGTGATAAAGCGTAGCCTCTGGCGCCAGAGTCAGACCCTCGGGGTCTACAAAGCGATGACGGCTGGTCAGATCTGCGATATATCTGCGAGTGGCTGCGTCTTTGACCGGGGATGTATCTTTGAATGGTGATACTTCGTTGACTGGGATTGTATCTTTGTTCGGGTCCGTATTTTTGACTTCCATCTTCTTTTTGGGTTTTCGATTCTTCTTCTTCTTCTTCTTTGTTTTTGCAGCCTGCTCTCCTCCAACGTCCGGCTCAGAAAGCTTTGGCTCGGAGTCAGCCACCCCGGGCACGGCCGCCTCGGAAGAATCCTGAGGTTGGACATCTTGTATCGAAACCGCATCTGCCCAATCATCTCCTTCTCCATCGTCATCGCTATCCTGTTCAGAGGCGTTTAGCTGAGGCTTAGTCGTTACCGTATCCGCCCACTCATCTCCATTCCCATCATCATCGCTGTCTAGTTCGGAATCAGTCGTCACCCACTCGTCTCCTTCTCCATCGTCATCGCTGTCCTGTTCGGAGGCGTCTGGCTTAGGCTCAGGTGTTCCCTTTTGGAGTCTCTCAGGAATTTCTTGCCTGTCCTTCGTCTTCTCTTGGAGTGTGCTACCCCAGACTGCTTTTGCAAAGTCCACCGGATTCCAGATGTCCTGGTCCCAAGCGCTTTGCTTCCTATCGCTAGAACCTTGGGTAGCCTCAACCCTACCAATAACCTCCAGTCCCGGGCATTCATCCTCTTCAGCAATGAGGCTTTGAGACTGCGAAGGCTTGCTGTCCTCAGGATCTTGGATTGTTTGAAGCCCGCAGTCGTCATCCGCTCCGATCCCGCTGCTTGTTCAGCCACAGAGCTTTCAGCCTCTGCAGGCTCACTGTCCGAATCATCTCCATCCGAAGCAAGAGCTCCATAGAAATTTTCATCATGCCTGACTCCCAGCGACGACTTGTTGGCCTTACCGCGACGCGTTCTAACCTTCCTACTTGGCTTCTCCCAGCCCTCTTGCGTCTGATCAGCTCCACCTTTGCTGACCTTCACGTACTCATACTGCAGAGGGACTCCCTGTTTGATACCATAGGATTTTCGGGTCGGTATCTGGGAGAGTACGTATCTGCTGTCTGTCTCGTCTTGCAGTGACGGCTCATCGGTGTCTGGATGTTGAGGTTCTTCCATTTTAGAAGACGTTGTGGTGTTGCATGGGTTGGGTTTGGATGGATCCTGCGATGGGTTGCGGAGTTACTAATCTAGGTGTTGCTCGCTTGCTGGTCACGTGTCGAGCTAGCTCGAATCTTCGAGTGAAGGTCTTGCGGTTCGTTGGGACAGCTATAATCATATGCTAAGCTATGGCAGGTTGTTGAGACCTATACCATCTATACTACGAGCACTTCCAAGGAGCAGAATGAGCGCTCATTCTATCAATGAGGTGGACTGATCGACCAGTGACGCGCAATCGCTAATAAGGCAAAACGTTTTGGCGTAATACGTCGAATGCTATGATGTTCAAGAGGAGATTTGAGATTGAAAGTAGTTACAAGACAATGTGCGCCCATGCCTGCCGGCGAGAAGGATAGTTGTCGTGTCAAAAGCAAGCGAAGTCAACTGCGCATAGGGAGGAAATCTATATGGCTCAGCCCCTTCTTTCCCAATACACTCTCCTTAGGAACCTCTATCGTCCTCTTATCTCGGCTTGCTCGGCTTGCTCGGCTTTCTCGACATATCACGCTCTCAATATAGGGATTGTCTTGAACCAGACGTGTAAAGGCGTCACCCCACTGATCGTACTGTGACCTCCGGTCCTGTGTTGCAAGCTTAGACTGTCGAGTCGCAAGCTCAAACCGTCGAGTGAGTCCGAAATTGGAGGCTCCGATCCTCACCAAGTCCGCTCGCAAGCTATCGAAGCGATTGGGCTCCACCAGATCGCGGACCCCGATCCGGAAGATGTTCTTGGCGTACAAGATTCTCCTTGCTTCGTCGTTGACTCTCCTGCAGGTCCGAAGTATAGCTGTGTAGCCCCGATTCTCCCGTAGGAGGGTCTGCTGGTCGAGATTAAGAGTACGTTCTATCGAGCGAAGAGCCCTCTGTGAGAGCTGTGAGGAAAACAGGAGGATCCTATGGCAAGGGAGCAGATACTCGTAAACCTTCTCGCGAACCTCAGGCGGTAACCTTAGAAACGAATTTTATCCAGCTATTTTCGATCTGCTTTACCATTGCTAGTCTGAGTTCCTCAGCTACATTTCCCTCCCAGCTCACAGTCTGGACATTCGACAGCTGTCCCAGGGGTCTGAGAATAAGTATTGCTGGTTGGGGCAATCCCGATACACAGATATGCAGGAGCCGTATCCGCTCGATTCTCCGCAAGCTTACGCACAACATCTCCATCTGCCCCTGATACGAATTGAGCTGGTTCATTGCTTTTAGATCGATGCGGGTGTTCACTATAAAACCTCCAACGTTCATAATGCCCATTTTGATCTGTATCGCAACCCTCTGCACACGCCACAGGTTCCTGCCCAACGCCTCAGGAAAGGCGTATCGGACACTCAAAGGGACCTTTAGGATACGACCGTCCAAGAAGTGGTATGTCTTGATGAACAGGACGCAATCCCGCTCAACACCGATGTGGAAGGTGACGTTGGCGAACAGGACGGCGATGGCCTCGGCGTATACCTGTCGGTTGGCCCGAAGGATGGAAACACTGCCGCTGATCCAGCCGCCGTCGGAGATGTCGTTGCGGGGCTTGTTGCTGGGGAGGACATAGGTATAGATCTGCTGACGTATTTCTAAGGGAAGACGGAGCAAGTTAAAGCGTGTGAGAGGTGAGCGAGGCAGCTTCGGTGGGTGTGATGAATCTTGCTGGTATGATGAGCTGGTCGAGATAACCCCTGCGGAAGTGCAACAGGAAGTTCGAGGCATCTTCGATGGTTGAGAACGGTTTTGCTGGGATGACGGCATGGTTGGAAGGGTATGGAAGTGGGCGACGAAGAGCTCTATGGCAATAATGGGGTAATCAAGAGGAAGCCGTACTCTTTATGCAGAAAAGGCTGTGGGCCATGCAGCTGTACGTGGGGGTCAAACGCATATATGCAGGACACGACATGCATAGAATTGCTGGAACCAGATACATCACATTCTTCCAAAGACTGTCTAGATTACTGATAAGGGCCCAATGCCTAGAATCCGAGTAGCCATAAAATATCACATAGGTCGTTGCATCGAGAACAAAGCTTAGAGTAACGATCGTGCGTCGAATTGATCTGCACCAGGCTACCTTGTGGGCCCAAAGCAAGCCAGTACTGTGCACCCAGATAGCTGGAAATGTTATAGCTCGATAGTTGGTAACATCAATGAATCTGCCATAGATGCAGAAGACATCTCTCCCGTGACAGACAGCTTTGCGAGTAACGTTTGATCCCAGCTGCCGTGACCGCAAGGCTACCGAAGAAACGATTCGACGGTTTTGTCGACGTCATCTTCGGTCCAAGCGCCCATGCCAAGACATTAAAGCGCTAACGCCGCTTCGGGAATAATCTACCTCGCTTAGTCCGCACCACTCTCGAACACCGTGAACTCCTACAGCGATCTGATTACGATCTCAAACATCACAATATCTACCTGCAACCATGGTAAGTCCCGTCTGCCAAACACAACGTCCTTTCATAGCATGCTAAAATGGTTTCCAGGCACCAGCAGCCGCCTCCGCAGGCAAGAAACAGAAGAAGAAGTGGTCTAAAGGCAAAGGTGCGATTCGTCCTGCTCTCCTCGACTTTCCTTATCAACCATGAAAACCTACTCCATCAATACCGCTCTCCATGTACCCACTCTCATGAGGACCATTCGCTGATATCTGCGTCCCCAAATAGTCAAGGACAAAGCTAACCACGCCGTCGTTCTCGACAAAGCCACCTCGGACAAACTCTACAAGGACGTGCAGTCATATCGCTTGATAACGGTAGCGACGCTGGTGGATCGGTTGAAGATTAATGGGAGTCTGGCGAGGAAAGCATTGAATGATTTGGAAGAGAAGGGGCAGATCAAGAAGGTTGTGGGGCACAGCAAATTGAGCATCTACAGTAAGTCTAACCTGGTTCTGGCAGCAGAGACTTGTGGCAGGTCAACAGGGTAGGAGGACACTATGGTCACTTTGGGGGAGAAAGGGGAGGGTGGCTATGATGGTAGGCTCTGGTTGACTAACTGTTTGATAGCGAGAGCGGTGACGGCTGCGGAGTAGGCAGAATGAGTGGCTTGGAGCTGTCAAGAATGAATGAGCATTTGATATCGGAAGGGCTGGGATGGATGTACTGGCGAGGCTTTGTTCCTCTCTCGTATGCGCCGATAAGCTACAGCTAGGGCTCCGATAGCCGTTCTCCTAGACCCGGCACATTCGAGTGGAACAAGTGCTACTTCATAATCTCATAATCATGTACGGCATACCCTCAACGCTATTGACTCCCATCTTTCTTTCTCTTCGGCCTTTGCTCCCTCGCCTTCTGGCACAACTCCCTTACTGGACCTTCCCTCTCCTCCCACCCCTCCTCTCTCCTGATCCTTCCCACACAAAAATACTTCCCGCCCTTCCCGCCGTCGAACATCCTCTCCCACCCCCTCACCACATCTCTAACGCTTGCCCTCGCAACCCTCCACTCGCGCTCCCTCCTCAACTTCCTCTCTCTCTTCTCCTCTCTCGTCTCCTCCTCCACCCTCCCTCCCCCACCACCTTCTCCATCCTCCTCACCAACAGGCACAAACATCTCCTCCACCCCCCTCAAATCCCCCGTCAAATCGTCCTCAAAACACCCCGTCACATACGCCCTCGTCGCATCCCTCCCCGCAAAAAAACCATAACTCCCGCCCGGCCCATAGAAATGCGGACTCACGCTAACGTCATATATACTCCCATTCAGCCCTAGATAGATCGGGAGGTTTGGGTCCGAGCCGTTGTAGAGCGAGAGCTCGGAGGGGGAGAGAAGGAGGGGCCCGCGCAGCCAGGCGCGGATTCGGACCGGGCGGGTGAAGGCGGGGCGCGGGTAGTTCCAGATCAAGGAGGTGCCGGTTATGAGGTAGGAGAGGGTGGAGGAGAGGAGGAGGAGACCGAGGAGGGGGCGGAGGATGGTGAGGAGGGTGAGGCGGGAAGGCGGAGGGCGGGGAGAGGGGCTGCGGGGTTGAGGCTTGGTGTTACTGCTTAGTGATGAGGAGTCGACGGTGGAGGGGGTGGGGCGATTGCGAGCGCGAAGCTCTGAGGCCATTGCGTTGGCGTTTAAGAGGTGGAAGGAAATACTACTTGTACTTTACGGAGTTACGAAAAGCTTGGCTTGAACCCTTATCACCTAGTAATGCAATCCACCCGGTAATGCAAGCGCTAGCGATTTTGGCGCATAAAGCCTAGGGTTAGTGATCATACCCCTGATATTTGCACTAAGATCACTAGCGGTTGCATTACCGGGTGGACTGCATTACTAGGTGATAAGGAGTAGCGCTCTCAGAACGGTTGTCGCTGCTCGGCTTTTTTTTAAGATCCCACCCCCCAGAGTATGGCAAGATAATTTTGATTCACATTTGCATCTAACTGTCTAATCACATAAGATCTATCATTTATGAATCTAGACACTTTGCGCTTTCTAAGAATGCTTGGTTCGTAAGTTTCCATCAAGGAATGCCAGAGTTATTGGAAGTGCAAAATCAAATAATATAAGTTTCTCAATTCCAATTAGAATTCTATTTAAATTGCGTTCCCAAGAAGCGTGAAGTATACTCTTTTGATTATGAAAATTTGGTATTGATGTCTCCAGAATCGCAAAAGTTAATCGAAATCACCTTGCCAAAAGTTGGGGGTGGAATCTAACAAAAAAAATGCCAAGCGGCGACAACCGTTCTGAGAGCGCTAACCCTAGATTTCCGCAAGTAGTTTAAGATCCAACCCACATTTAACGAACACAAAATTGCGACTTCTGTTATGCCAGATCTATGTACATCTAGAAATCCAATCAAGGTTAATGGAATGCGGATGAAGTGATTCAAACCTCTTAGAACTAATTTGATGAGATATCGTGTGGGACATAGAACGCGAAGCATTAGATAACGAGGCTTCTGGGAGCGAGAGCGTAATTTCTTTACCTTTATCTTCAGCCTTGAGGTGGTGTGGTGGGGTAAGCTGCACAGAGCGTGAAAGATGTCTCCCTTCAAGGATCCCGTTAGGCAGCAACGAAGAGCGATCATTGTCTCACCTACTTCTGCGATTATGGTCTTGGATGAAGCAGAACTTCTGTCCGAATGTCGCCGACTTCTGAAGGATAAACTCGATAATTGCTTTGCCCGAAGAGACGACCCAAACCCGAAAAAAGCCTTTGCACGCAGAGGCATCACTCGAGAGATCTTCGAAGAAAGTAGACTCGAGCGTTTATTCGGACTCTTGCTCCAAAGCGAAAGTAATCTTGTAGCCCACAACGATTCATTTGACTTGAAACGCATCGCCGAAAGCATAAGAGGATCAGGGAACTCTGTGACCTATTGCAATGTGCTCGCCACTCTGCTGTACTCCCGGTGTACGAATGAGACTTTAAGGAGATTCTCAAGCGAAATCCTTCTAACAGAGCCGGGTAAACCGATTACCGACGATGATCTGCCCTTAACTCAGAAAGACGCTCGTGAGGCTTTTGGAAATCACGATGGATACCAGTTCTGGGTGGACCAATATGTCTTCTGTCCTGTGGTCCTAAAGGAGAATGACGAAGCTAGATATGTAGGAAACAGAGCATCTTGCCCAATGCCGTTCATCGAAGAACCCGTGGAGATAGGAAGAGGTGCCTATGCCATTGTCAGGAAAGTAGTCATCGAGAAAGATCATCTAGTCAATGAACGAGATAAGGTCGCTCATGAAGTTGGTCTGTCCCGATGAGGTCCTAGCCTATTGTCTGACAGGTTTAATAGCGCAATGTACAGTACCCGGACAAAAGTTTTCGCGAAAACGCGGAAATTCGCGTCACGCATTAAATTTCCCTTTCAAACCACCTACTTTCTTCAACTACCACACGATGATTCGCAGTTCATTAGGTCCAATTTCTAATATATCCCCTATCAAAAAGGACTAATTCATGGGGCCATTAGTGGTGGTTTGACGCCATCAAAGGTTCAACGTCTTCATGGGATTTTAGAAAGCTTCGTTCGAGGCATTTGCAACGTCGTCGTTTGGCAACACCACGATTAATCTAAACCTCGTTTAGGACGTCCTAAAAAGCTTTCATTACGTAATGAACGTCATGTCATCAAAATTGTGCGTTTAGATTCAAAGATTATCTACAAAAATCTTCTTACAAAGATGGGGGTCAACGTTTTCACTAAAACCATCTATCGCATACTAAAAGAGAAGAGTATTATCAATTGACTATGCAAAAAAAGACCTCTATTGACGTCTAAGATTGCGAGTAAACGTTACGCATAAGCGTTAACTCACAAACATTGAACTTTTGACAATTGAACGAAGATTATATGAAGCGATGAATGTTTCGTCGAAAGAGGCACGAACAAACGACGTCAATGATGCTTTCGTACGCCTTCACAAAAGTGAAATAAAGTCATGATTTAATCATACAAAAAAGAACACGACTTTAACATCATGGTGTAAGCTTGTTTTTGAAATTTAGAACGCTCAAACCTCTATGCTTTAGAGCGTGACTTTGAGGCGAAGAAGCATAAATACTTCGCCAAGTTCTATCTCAACATACTCGACGATAACCTTCTTAGTGTCTATTAATTAAGTTTTATTTTTATGCAAGATAACGCCCCTATACACATAACAAAAGCGATGGCGTTGTGGTTTCGCGAACATGGTATAAACGTCATGAAATGACCACCCTATAGTCTAGATATAAATTCAATTGAGCACCTTTAATTTCTACTCAAAGAACACGTCTATAAAGTTAACCCCCATATAAACGACGTGGTTGGCGATAAAAATAGAATCAAAGAGACCTTATTTGATGCATTATATAAGGCGTGAGAGGCGTTAGATAAGGACTACTTGCATGATCTAGTGTGAAGTATGGAAAGAAGAGTTAAAGCACTTATTGCGTTCGAGGGATGGTATACCAAGTATTAGAACTAAGAAATTTTGGGATGATACTTGTCAATTGAGTGCAAATCACTATCTAAATTATGTAGCTTCCTAGTTCTTTGCGTGGTATACAATGTATGCAAATGGGAAGGTGTTTTTTAGGTGGGGGCGAGGTTCGCGAATACTTTTGTCCTAGTACTGTATCTTGCACGCGCCCGCCAATCGACTTGATCTGTGGCAAGAACAAGAAGGGAAGTCCGACCGCATCCAGTAATCACATTCTGACTATGGATGTTGTCATGATGGCTTTTCCAAAACACATCCTAGATGCTTAGCGCAGCCAATTAGGAGTTTGACGAAGTGCAGTATGGCTTACTGAATTGCTGTATTCGTGGGGCTTGACTTACTCCATGTAAGCAACTCTGCGTACACCACTCTACTCTTTAGGTTGATGTAATGTAGGCTCTCAAGACTTGATGTACGAACATTGGTAGGGAGTATCGAAGACTCTGAACAATCCTGGATACGCCACACGTGAGTTCGGAATGTTTTCTCTGCCATTGATCAACTTGGATCAACTTGGCTGTGAGCTGCGAATCCCGCAAAATCCTTCTTTACCGATGTTTCTTCGCCGATTTTGTGCATAATACCATCTTGTGAGATATCAGCATCCGTCCATCAGGTGGAGGCGACCTTGTAAGAAGCCGTTCGAAAACAGCAGCATCCTCAGCATTATCCACAGTCCAGCCTTACGTCGTTAATTCCTCGCTCCATACGATGTCTCCTATCCGTCCTCACTCTCTCCAGCCTTCTACACCTCCCCAAACCGGAATTCAATTGAGTAACAGAATTGATCTTATTTAATAGAGATTATTTTGATAGTAAACTTAATATAGGGATTGTGTTTGTGTGTTATGTTGTTATTGGTTTTTCTGCAATAAGCTATATTATTCTATATTTTTAGGTGCTGACTATCACTCTTGTTTGTCGTTCCACATACTGGACTGGCAGTCCTTGCTAAGGCATGGCAAACTTCAACTTCGATTCTCCACCGAATCCGTGCGAAAAGACTTAATGGCGCTTTGCCTATGTGTCTGAATTGGTCAAAATGCCCAATGTGATTTCGGGTAACCGTGAGTGCTTACGTGCCTCAACCTTTTGGGCAGACATGTTGACTTGTTCGTGGTCACCAGTTTAGAATGCTGGCCTACTATCTTGTAAATAATTCTCAGACATGCTCCTTCTGCAGTTGTGCAAGTTCAATCACCAGCACCGCATCCAGCCGTTCCGCTGGAGCCCTAGGTCGGATTCTTTGAGCCTCCAACTACTTGTTGTGGGAGGGGTGTTCGTTCCAGAAAGCGTAATAGGCTTTGTGCACCGGCGAGCCCATGTAAAAATCTTCCAAGCCAAACCGCTCAACTGTTGACAGGAAAGTATTGAAAGCCGCATCGAGAGCCTTCGCCACGGGCTTACCTTGCAAAAGCATATTTGCGTGCGCATTGAGAACTGTGAATAGCTTATGGTCGTTGAGCTTATTCTCTATACTCAGGATCCGCTTCCCATCCATGACTTCGTCTGTGTACTTACGATAGCCTAGTACCTTCTCGAAATGCCACCCGTAAAGTTCAAGGTAGATGGCACGGTCCTGTCTCGCAATATCATGTTGGAATAGAACCGCATCTGTTAGAGCATCGCCGTTGTGAGCCCATGCATTTCCCGCTCGTATCGCGCTCGATCCCCTGACCTCGTCCATGCCTTTGATATCACGCTTATAGACGTCGTACATCCGCCATCGAATGTCCTGGGCAGTTTTCGAGGAGATCTTTAATTGAGCAACGCTGGTGCTGAGTGAGGCGTTCACAGACTCCTGCACAGTATTCTTGGCCATTAGTGAGGCATTGATGGACTCCTGCACAGTATTCTTGGCCATTAGTGTGGCGTTGAACTCTTGCTGCTTGGTACAGCCCTCTAATAAGGCATCGAGCTTTTGGTTCATCTCCTGAACCTTTTGTTCGAATCCATGGCCGGCGGGATTAGCGTATGTACGCTTCCCTCCAGTTTCCTTGACTGTGACCTCATCGATGCCATTCCTCAATTGGGCCTTAATGACCATTTCGGCATCATGGTCCGACTCGATAAGAGCCTCCGCAATGACAACCGCACGCGCATGGGTTTTCTAGGTGTTGGTCAGCTCGAGCTTGCACGAAATCAAAGCAATAGGAGTCAATCTATTTTACCTTTTCATCAGCGGGTGAAGGCGTTCTTGAGAGTCTAGACCTAGCCTTCCCCACCACATCTTTGAGTCCACCGCGGAAACTTCCCCCACATCGATGGGTGTTCTTTGTGCCCATGGCGCGCTCAGCTTTGCGGCCGAAACAGCAAAATCCCCGATGCACAGCCGGTCCTCCTGGGCAAGTGGTTGGTGGCGGAATCGCCTTGCGAGCCATCTGTTACTGTTGCTTAATGTAGTTGTATGGGGAGATGTGTGATTAAGAGAATGTTTTGAACTCCGCGAACGCAGCCTGGTGTGTCGGTACTCCGACACCTCTGTTGGTGAATATCCTAGCTACGTAGCACATCATACGCTTCAGCGGTCTGCCTTTTCGGCGTCTGGTTCGCGAACAGTCAACCGATCCATCACCATTACGTGAATACGTTGTACCCATTGATTCAATGCTTGAAAGAAGCTTGGCAAAATATACATATGAAGCTGTCTATGTCCGTAGGGAGCATCTGTTGATGAGAGATAGAATGATTGGCCGAACAAGCGCGTGCCGCTACTCGGGTATACCCGGAAGTGCAACACCACCTATAAGTGCAACAGCTGCATAGTCATGAGCCAGATCAAGTCTTGTTCCGGGTCTACCCGAGTAGCGCTGGTTTCTAGAAGGCTTGGCAAGATTCTACATATACGACAACGCATATCTTTATTACTAAGGTGGGTATATGTTTGCCCACGATCCCGTCTCCCGCACCTTCTAGGCCGATCTTGGGAGCCGTATGGGGACATGGGTCACTAGCCCATCCCCTGCCGGAAAGCAGACCACGTTCCAACAATTATGAACTCGAAAATCGGTGTGCCCCAAATTCGTGGAAAATAACACCCTCTTAATTCGTTTACGACAACCGAAGAGCTTCACTTAGCCAATACATCCATGATGAATGCTTTTCAAGAACCATACGCTAGATGGATGCAAGACATCCTAGGTATTACGGGGGAGCGTGTGGGGTGTTGATAACAGGGCTTGCTCAATCGGTGGAAAGTATAGAATATACTGGATGATGGGGTAAAGCTCCTCAAGGGTATCCATTGGCTTTCATAAGATAAAGCGGAGATGAAGATGGAGACGATCTCGTAGTCTTGAAGCAAACTTGATCAAGCGAGGCTAAGTTTCAAAAGCTCATAGCTGCTGTTTGGTTATTTCTTTGACAAAGTCCGGATCCAACTAGATCACTTTAATATGGGATTGCATAATAATGAGAGAATGAATGGAAAGAAGAGCGTAGAGCTGAAGCAACTTTAATAGTGGCTCATCAAATCGGCCAAAGAAGTTGAATTTTGATGTTCATCCTATGTGCTCTGGAGATTCTCGCGAAACAACACTTCACAACAGAATACAAAGCTAAGTGCATCTGCCTATAGAGTCCGGGAAAAGTGTGACGTGCAAATGCAAAATGATGTCTGTAATAATGAGGTTATGCTTCTTTGCCGGTCTTCATTGAACGATCGTCAATCAACAATCAAGTTCAGAAATACTTCTGCCAATGAATGCACGACAAGCACTAGAGATTACAGAGGAGCATGCATAATGAATACGTGGTGAAGGCTCGCGAATAAGGAAGGTCTGATGAATCACGCTTGGCAGCCAAAACATCTTCTAAAAGGTCCCCATCTCCTTCCTCCCTCACATCTTCTTTCTTCTTACTGACTCTTCCATTAGAAGTAAAGTCAAATGTTATGCAGGTTGGCCTGGCTATAGAGCCTGTAGAAGTCTTACAACAACAGCCCCTGCAGTGTCCAAGGTCGCTGAAGGCATGGTTAGAGAGGTTTGTTTGAAACAACCACCTACGCTCCGAAACACTCACAGCAAAGACGCTCACCTCTTAGAAACCCTTCAATTGGCTGCCCTCGAGATAACTTCGAGCACTTATACAGAGAGCACTTGTGCCCCATCCCAGCTGGAATCAGGAAACACAATCAGGACAACAGTGCAGCGATAATGACGCTGTGAGATTGTCAGTCCCGTTCGAGCTGCCTAATACAGGATACAACAACGACCAAAGGTCTTCTGACTCCTTGGATATATATCTTCAATGACCTACCGCTCTCCAATCTGGCTGGTTGTCCGCACAGTCATTGAACACGCAAGGGATGCAACCGCACCTGGAAAGAAAAGGACCACTCGACATGCGGAAGGAGAGCAACAACAATATAGCTGTTGACTGTCAGTCAAGGCTCAAGGCATAAGCATGATTGCATTCTAGAATATCTATGCTGATAGTAGAAGCTGCTGGCTTCAACATTGGATCGCCAGAAGAGTCCACAAGCTTCCAGACACGAGCTGGTTCGCAATGTAAACCGGCAGAACCGAGTCACTACAGACCAGGAAAGACTCATCAAAGCTAGATGCCATCAAAGTACACATCGCCATAGACCCAAAGACTTAGACTAAATGTAGGTTAGCCCTATGTCACCATACCGTTGACAGCTCTGTGTTGGTAAAGAGCCAAGCTTGCCCGATTCAGATACCCATCTTAAGCTTCTGGAAACCACCTGTCGGTGTCGGCCATCTCGCCTTTCTCATACTCATAGTCCACCACCGCCAACCTCTGGGAAAGTCCAGTGGTAATCGTCCATGAAGCTGTCGATGCCATCGAGGCCAGTGAACTCTGCCAAGGGATCTTGAGCACTATCGCCAGTATTCAGTGCAGCCGGATAATCGAAGTATGAGTTACCTCCCGGAGCATAGCCGTCGAAGCCGCCAATTGGCCCATCGTTGGGAGTTGGATGGACATTGGTGTTTGTGGCTGAGAGCCACGAATCGCGTGTATTTGGGATATTGGCTTGCTGCGGCACCCCGAAAGTCTGGTAACCTTGGCCAGTACGGGACTCATTCTTAATCCTAGGCTGACCCGAGCCCATGAAACCTGCAGGGAAATTGTTTGCATTCTGGCCACCATTGAAAGAGCTTGACCCAAGCTGAAATCCGTCCAAACCGTATCCGTGGTAAGCATAAGGATTAGTTGGATTACCGCTTGGGCTTTGATACAAGGTACTGAACGGGTAGGAATCAGTACCTGCAGTCATTATGGACTGATAGTTACTAGGACCGGCCACTGCAGCGTCATTCGGAAACTGGAGACCACCAAGGTCATTCGCGAAGACGCCGTTGTTGCTCGAAGTTCCAAAGGTGCCAGGGTCATACTGCGAATGATTGCGTGCTACTGGAGACATTGAGAGTTGATCAGAGCCATCTCCAACACCAATGGCCCCCATTGCGTTGCTGGAAACCACGCTATGACGTTCGGCACCGGACTCTCTATCATCCTTCGCCACTTTGGCTGGCTCTTCGTGAGAGACAGACTCATTCCCGGCTTCGCTGTCTTCGTCCTGGGGATCGAAATATCCTAAGTCTTGCAGCAGCTTCTTTGCTTCACGACCACGACCAATTCGGAGTTTTGCCACACGTCGTTGTGGCTTAAACCAAGTAGCAGAGTACTCGCTCTCATGATCGGAATCCTGCTCGAGGAATGGCGCCCCGGCAGCTACGGTTTTCTGTGCCGTGTCTAGGTCGTCATCCTCTTCGCCCTCGGACTCGAATTCTTCCCAATCCTCCTGCATGTCTTCATCTACATCTTCACCACCGTCATCAGAACCAGACTTTCCACGACGAGTGGTAGGAGTGTCGTCGCCATCCATCTTCGCCAGCTTCTTGCCTTGCCCGTGATCCGTATTATCCCCCAGCACGCTACGCGGCCGCTTTCCTCTTGCTTTGGCCGACAATCCAGATCCGCCCTCGTCTTCGCTCTCCTTCTTGATAGCAACAGCCTTAGTAGACCTAGGCTTGCTCTGTGGCTTCTTTCCTTTTGGTCGAGCTTTCTCTTTTCCTTTGCCTTTGGCATCCTTGGCATCATCATCCTCATATCCTTCGTCATCGTCTGAGTCACTCTCTGTGGCGGCTTTCAATGACTTCCCGGCGACCTTGGCTTTTTCTTTGGCTTTTGCGCTTTTGGACGAATTGCTGGGGCCAGCTGCAGGTCCATAGCCCCCACCGCGCTTCAGTAGGGGTGGGACGCTCTCTCCGGCCTCAAGAAGTCGAGCACGCAATTTAGCCAAATGCTGTACAATGGCGCCTTCGGTCACAGACGGACCCACGAGTGCGCCGGCCGCCGTGAATGGAAGCCTCACCCCGGCCTGATTACAGGCAAACTGGATAGCCAGGAGAAGGCGTTGGTCCGTCGTCGCTTTGGAAGTGTTAGCGAGAGAGACTCATGGAGTCCGATACAGGAAGAGAAGATTAGAAAGCATGGCTTTGGCGATGCCAAGCGCAGCGACACCCTGATAATAAGGAGCAGCACGCCAAAGAAAGTGGCAGAGCAACGGCAGCGAGGTCCTACCATCCGGGACTTCATACCGCGACTCGTTCGTACTTTGATAGAGCAATAGCAAGGACAACCTCCCACTGACTTGGAACAGTGGTGCGGCCCTTGACCAAGCTGCGACTTCCCTTGAAGCGATGCTGAGGAGTACTTGCAGGAAAGAGGAGGCGACAAGAAAAGGAACGACTTACAGCTCCAACGGACCAGGGCACGCGTCGCAGGACGCGGCTTACGCTGCTTCGCCATTCTGAGAGATCTCGTTCTCTGAGTGGATGGTCCTTTGACTTTAGCTTTTGTGGCGACCGTGCGCTTGAAACCTGCGTGCTGTGACAGTCAGCCAACATCCTCGAAAATAGGGGGACTTGCAAGTCCAACGACGCCCGATCCAGGCATCATCAAGGCCTCGCGTGCGTGGTTAAGACTCCTCCTAGTCTTGATCGCAGGTGCACCAGCCATGGTCGATGTTGTTGTGGTGAACGAGTAGGATGCACAGGGGTTGTGGGAACACAGACTCAGTCTGGCAACTTCAAGTATCAGACGATGCTTAGGGTTCGATCAAAAGCATCGCAATTACTTGAAGCTTCCAGGACACAAGGTGCACAAGCATCTGGCTGTTGGGCTGCCACAGACTTCGACACACGCTCAGGGGTAGCCCAGCGCCTTGTTGCCACTGCGAGCGGACGAGTTGGTGAAAGGACTCCCAACGCCACCGATACCCGGATAGGATGAAGTGATGTTTTCACCCTTTGTCCATTTGCAGGGTATGTGCATGGACGGAAGTGAGGTTTTGGACCTACCTGATGATCGTGGAAGCTGTAAAGCAATCTCAAAGCCGGCGCAAGTCGTGTGAAGTGGTAACAAGTTGAAGCTGCAAATGTTGGTGATGTTGAAAGATTGGATGTAGAATGAGCAGGGCAAAGAGAGGTAGATGGAGTGTTTAGGAGGTTAGGTTCGGATGGTGGATAGATGGAACACTATTTGTAGGTATGGTTGATGTTGAGGAGCAGTCACAGGTATTAGGAATTGGGGGGCCCTGCATGAAGGGGTTATTCACCTGAGGTCGGTATTCATGGGGGGTTCATTGATTGGCTAGAGTGGAATGGGGGTTCATTGTCGAGGGTAAGGGACAGTGCTGGAATTGTGAAGCGGTCAGGGACGGGGGATGAATGGGTATGGTGTAGTGGCATTCACGGAAGGTATCGATTTCACAACAATAGGATGATGTCTAGAAGTCGTTTATGCTCTTGTGTAACGGGCACAATGCTGCTGTCTCCTCGATTCTAGACCATTTTAAGGCTTCGAGTGCTGTTAGTAGGAGGACCTTGCAGACTGGCAGATCAACAATGTCAAAGTCCTGGCGCGAGGTACGCCAGATGAATTGCCATGGCCGTTCCTTCAGAACGAAGATTGCTTCATTGAATATTAACCCACTGTGTAGTTGAGTGGATCAAGCTGGCTTAAATGAACAAGCTGCTGCTATGTAGAAAACCGGTAAAGACAATACCCATGTGCTATGCACACATGAAACGCATATCAATCCCTGTTTCAGCTTCTTCGAGCAGTATGACAAACGTGTGAGCCTGCATATCCTGACGTCGATGCGACTAGAGAGGCGATGTGACTCAGATGGATTCCATCCCGTCAGTATTCATCCCATATGTCAACTCGTCCCACATCATCTTCTGGTCAGGAGGGCCCCCATCGCGCTTCGCGTCTTCTTCCTCGGCGTCTTCGTCCTCGCCGTTTTCTCCCTCGTCTTCAGACTTCACTTTCTCCTTCTTGACCGCGACGTTTCCATCGCTCTCGGTATCCATCTCCTCGGCTTTGCGCTTGGCACTGAGGATGGACTTGGCGAGCTTATGATTAGCGGCGGCGTTGATGTTTCCTTTAGCTTCACCGTTGGTGCTGGAAGTGGCCTCGTCATCGGCGGAGAGATCGCCTTCGTTAGTAGCTTTGTCGGTTTCTGGCTCAGGAGAGTCGGTACGCAAGAGCTTGGCTTTGGCGGCGCGGGGCTTCTTGGGAGCAGAAGCTTTGGTGGCCTTGCCGTTGCCTTTGGTGGCCTTACCACTGACTTTGGTAGCCGGGACATTGGCGGATTTAGCAGGCTGACAATATATCAGTAATGAGTACACATAGGATGGATTTGACCGACTTTGGTTGTAGGAGCTTTCGGCGCTACACCGCTCGCCTTCACAGTGGCCATCTTCTTGAGCTTCTTAAGCTGTTCTTGAACTGCACGCGAAGTGCAGTTGGGACCCATCAAGGCCGAGACAGCATCGAAGTCAACCTTGACTTCATGAACTGCAAGAATTGAGAGGAGCAACTGAGAGTTGGCCTCGCCTGCGCGTGAAGCCTTCAGTCTGATAGAGTGGATGAAAGCGGAAGGTCAACTAACCGTCCCATGTCATTCCAGGCATCTTGGAATTTTCGTGACGCGAAGTGATCTGGTAATCAAAAAGGAGCTGGAGTTCTTGTATGCTAGATGGAGACCCTGCAGATGTGGAAGAAGATTGATGACCAGCGGATCAGCTCGACATATGCAGGCTGAAAATAGAGTGAAGGAAGTTGGGTCAGGTCTGGAAGAGCGTAGAAGAAGATTGCTGAAGGAAAGATAAGCGGTCCGATGGCCTAAACTAACATCACCAGCTTTCCGTTGAACCCTTGGATGGATAGTAAGGGGCGGCATCTCAGGCACTGGCGGCTTTGTGACTGTGGCGCGTAAACAAAGCGTCCAGGGGTTCGGGCTTGACACTGGTCTGACCTTTGGCTATGTGTAAATTGGGTGACAGTCACGGCTACAATCTCTGACGACGGTTCGTGCAAGAGGTATTTCAATTCGCAGGCCTTGCAACCTTCCATAGATGCTTGGGAGGAACATGATGGCTAGGAGAGGCCTCAGAAAACTCGTCTTTATAACTATGGACAACATCAAGCCAGAGGATTGTCATGTGTAGTCGTGCTAAAGCCATAGGGATAGAGCATGCCCAGAGCTTCACTAGTAGACCGTAGAATACCTGCGGACTCGCGCAGTATGACTTCGGCCATCTGGAAAACTGTATATAGCGATGGCGTAGAGCATCAGATTGAGAGCGAACTGCAAAGCCAGTTATCGCTGGTTATGTCCGCTGAGCTGAGATGGACATGTCCAAAAGATGTGCGAACAGGGGGCTACTAGTGCAGAATAGACGAGATAGACGCGCGGGTAGCGGCACGATCAAAGTCAAAACTATCACTGGTTTTGCTCCTCCAAGCAATGCTTGAATCTATATGCCTCCGCAAACTGAGAATATGGGAGACAGACCTACCGTATACATTTCCTCAGCACTTCTCGTGTGCTAGAAAGCAAGCACTAGCATCAACGATGGGGCCTCTGTGTACCCCGCAAGCATGGCGGTCAAGGGGCAATGGAGTTCAGCACTCCGGCTGCAGTGTAAGCTCAACGAGGAACTAGAGGTTCGAGGATCGTGCTGACTTTCTGCCTAGCTGTGTTGGTCTCAGAAATGTATAAAGATGGCGGAACCAAGCTAGGAATCAGCAGGATACATCAGCAGAAAAATCCTTAAGCCTCCTGAACCAACAAGAACCGACCAACTTGAGGGGGTCACCTCCTGGCTTAATAACAAGAAGATTGCCACCGACGATAGCCTGCCGAATAGGAGCTCTGCACATCTCCGAAGCCCAGTTCATGGTTTAGTCCGCAATAAGGATGCTGTCATGAAAGGCATCCCCATTCCCACTTCCAGTGATCGAGACTCAATCGAGCCCATGATACCCCTCGAGCTCAAAGCCATCACCGAAGGCCGACTCTCCGGGCAACACTGGTTGGTCGAAGGCACTCGGGTGCACAAAGTCGTTGAAGAAACTGGTCTCGTCTGATTGATGTTCATTCTCCACATTTCCTGTCAAGGAAGAGAGCGAGGACTCCTCGGCAAGAGCAGGCTCTTCCTTGACTATGGTCTCAGCAGTCTCCGTTTTGACATGCTCGGGCTTAATCTTTGGGAGGCCTTCATCGTCATCCCCGGTATCCGTATTGCTCGTGTCGTCGAGTTGATTGGGCTTGCGCTTCTTGCTCTTGGTTCCAGCGTCAGAACCGGCACGCTTCGATGGACGAGATGCTATGGTGGTCTCGCGGATGGGCTGACTGCTTTGATGGATGCCGTGGGCTTTCATCATTCGTTCGTAACGCTTTGCACTGGTGAAACATGTCAGTCCTCCTTTATCTCAACTAAAATACCCATTGCAAGATATTGCCCCATCTCGCCTTGTAGGGTGGGACGCCTACGCTGCGCCTTTTGAGACGATTCCGCATTCCTTAGCCACCTCGACAAAGTCCACCTTGAGTCGCATTAGCCATGAGGCAGGGGCAAGATCGCATGTGGCTAACCTTGCCGTTGTTTGAGTATCTGATGCAGGAAATGAGGAAGGTGAACTGTGACTCGCTGGATGCTGGAGGCATGTTGGCTCGAAAGCTATTGTGGGTCGAGTAATCTGGTCTAAGGCGATGGTCAGACTGTTGCTTGGCCGCACTGTGACTCTGAGTTACAATGACTGCAGGAGATAGCAGATTGTCTTGTGGTGGAAAGTCTTCAAGACGGTGTGAGACCTTTCTGACTGATTCTGTCTGAATCACTAGATGTGGATGACTTTGATGGGTTGCGAAAGCTGATGGACAAGTCCAGAATTATAGCAAAAGCTGACCAAAATGGCCGGGAAAATTGCAGGGTTGTCGTTGCTCAGTTGTGAAAGGATTTGTGGCAGGCTGCTCTAGGGACAAAAGAGCGAACAACAGCGCGGAAGTGGCTACATGCACACAAGCCGCAACTCAAAGCTTTGAGGGTCTAAAGATGGCTTCCTGCAGCTATTTTCTTAGGAACCTCGAGTCACATCGGGAATTTGCATGGGCAAGTCAATCAGCTGAGGCGTCTACTATTCGATTGGAGGTTCTTGTACAGTTCGAATGCTTTGCACTGCTATCAACGACCCACTACTAGAATGCCAGACTGCTCCACCACTACGAGAACGATCGATCGTTACAGCCCCACAAGCAGCAACGACAGCCACCATCCACAGCTACCCACAGACGCCCGACGACTACGCAAGCGCTGGGAGGCTAGGTCCGACATGTCGATCAAAGGACATTGTCTTCTCCGGTAGTGGACAGCATCTTCTCCTTACGCTTCTTCTTCATGGCAACCCCAGCGGCTTCGGCTTCGTTTCCTTCAAGGCCTTGTCAATGACGCATTAATAGAATGTGATGGTAGAAGAAACTTACCACTAGTTCCATTGTCGTCCGCAAGAACTTCTTCCCCATCAGCGGCAGCCCCCTTGGGCGCGAAGCGGACACGCTTAGTCGGCGTGTCTTCTTCGACAAGCTCGCTAGCTACCTTGCGCTTCTTGCTTGGCTTGACTGGAGTAGCTGCAGCTGAGGGACTCGACTGCACATCCTCGTCGCCGCCTGCGGATCCTTTCTTGGCCTTAGGACCTGACTTGGAACGGCCCGGGGTGCCTTCAAGGCCATCATCGACGATCTTAGACATGAGACGGACGAACATGACCTTGGCGTTGCGGATGTCTTTGTAGCCTGCCGGCTCATACACCTTGGAAAAGTCGATCTGCGGCAGCATTTTTAGTATCGAACTGTAAGCAACGGTCGGGATGATTACCAAATTCATGATTGCCGTCGGACCGCCATTAACGTTAGCAATGCTGGCTGTAAGAAGCTTTGCCTCCTTGTCTGTCAAACGCGAAGACATTGTGATTCAACTGAGAAGGAGGTGAGCTTGCATCCAAAGTGATAGGTGATGCTACCGACCTTGATCGTTGTTATGGGATTGCTGGTAGTGTTCGGGAGTCTTGATAGGTGGATAGCTAGAGTAACTTATTGGTAAGGAAAGCGGATGGAAGGATGTTTGTTTGTGGATGGAAGAATGTGAGTGGAGGTGAGTGACTTTAGGTGATATTTGTGTGAATTTGTGGGTCCGACCTAAGAAGGAATAGGCTCCTGATCTGCTTGCCTCGTGTGGCTAGACCGCCGTGCCTTGATGATTCTGTCAGTTTCCGTGGGGCAACATGACCCCAGTCCCTTGTGTATGACATTCTTCCTAAGAGCTTAATTAGGCCCTTCAGCATGAAAGCGGCTTTCAAGGGCCAAAAATGTATCTCTTCTGTTAGCAGTACGTCTCTTTGTGCTGCTTGGAGAGGGTGTTCTATGGTTTTTCGCTTGAAGGTGTCTCCTCAGGGCCCTTAGACTCAGGCTTTCCATTCAAAGACAGGTATGAAGCCTCCTCGATGTCTAGCGAAGCCATTCCCTTGGTCTTGCTCTCTGGGGTCGTGCTTTCCATGGTGGCTCAGCTGATCTACGGGTGAAGAGTCTATTTAGCTAAGTTGGCACTCGGAAGGGTACGAAAGATGCATGGTGTCATGCCATTGACGTGGTTGAGTCTATAGAACTATGGGACAGGGTGTACATATATTATACAAGCATGGACGTCCGTCTAGAAGACACGTAAAGGATGCGGACAAGGACTGGACCGAGATTGAAGCCTAATTTCTCAAGACCTCCGCTCGGGGCACTTGATTAAGTGGGACTTTCCCTAAACACTGGTGTGGGCTTCATTTCAAGTGTTGTGGGGATCATGGAGAGTTGGCATTCTCTGTGTGCATTTGGCTGGGCGTCACCCAGCATTGACTGATTCTCAAAGATGGGAAAACGTTCAATTTTAGATGTCTATTGAATGAAGCTGGTAGCTCGATCCACAATATGGTTGGGTGGGATCCAGATTTTTTTTGGCTGCATAGGAGACTACTTCGATACAATTTGCTAACTCGAACGAAGTTGAGCAGAATCGTAAACCTTAAACACGTTCTCGCACCCAAAAACGACTGCAACTCAGAAGTACGGAAGCAAAGCCCCAAGACCACCAGATCAACCGTTCGCACCCCAAGCCCCCTCCCGCCGAATGATACTCCTATTCATCCCATCGAGGCTCCAATTTCACCTCTGGCTCAAGCTTGAATGGCGGTTCGTCCTTGATGGCTGGCGTAGCCTGGGACGGAGCAACAGTATCTTCGGAAGGCGTCAAGCTGGGCATTCCAGGCTCTCTTCTGGCCTCGAGCGACATTCGACGAATACCTTCGGCACCCATGTCCGTCACAGCAAGTGGAGCAAACTCAAATGTCTCCTCCTTGGGTTCTGGCTTGATCAGCGGTGGACCTGTTACCGTCGTGTCCACACCACTCATTGGCTCTGCGCCATTGCCAGGCTCGGGCTTGATGCGGGGTGAGGTATCGCCTTGAGTGGACTTGTCGGGCTCCGAACCATTGTCCTTCTTTTGCTTCTCCTTCTTGGGTTTCGGAGCACTGACCCTAGGCTTTCGGGTCTGCGTTGTTGTTCCTTCCATTTGCTGCTTGAATCGAGAGAAGCGCATTCGGGCTGCATGGCCATTTGTGATATCCAGCGACCCCGCGACTTCGTTCCAATCGATCTAATGCGATGTGTAAGTAGGCCTCAACAGTTGCCGACGATGGAATCTTTTTACCGACTTGAGGTCCAACTGCTTGAGAATGGTGTAAAGGAATTTGGCTATGGCACCATCAGTGGGCATGGTCCGATTCCTTCTGAGACTGGCCATGTTGACCGATATGCTGGAATGCTTGTGGGTTCGGTGCTTGTGAAGCAAGAGTGAAGGCCGATATCTGCGAATATTGTGGACCGAGCTAGGTAGCACAGTCACCAGTAGTACGATAAGAAAGGGTAAGGCACCTCTGGTCTTGCCAATTGTGAATGTGGGTGACTGAGAGCTTGAAATAGGAAAGGCCCGTGAACCATCCCAAGAAGTCTGTGTGCTTCCAATCTGGGAACCTATCCTAGGTTCTTTGTTCGCTCTGAGTGGTTTCCGTGGTTTCTTTCAATCACTGCATGCATGAAGCCGAGAATGGAGGCCCAATCGACAAGGACTTCGCAGTGCTAGTGGAAGCGGACATCAGCATATTACGCAACATCAAATAAGTCCGACGCAAAAAGCCTAACGGCCATGGGAAGTTCTCTGAAACGATCTACACTCTCGCCTGATGCCTTTCTTCGGACTCCTGGATCTTGCTACTAGCGTAGGTATATCGATTTTGCGCAAGAAGTGGATCTGAGGCAAGACTATCACGGATTATGTCCGCCACACCGCGAATATTATATGGAAATCGTGGATTCGCACACTAATGGTGCTAGAGAGATCATCTGTGTTGGTTCTACGAGCGGTGAGTTCTTCACACGCTCTTGGTACCATCATGGTGAAGAGGGGTAACACGTCAGTGGCTAAACACTGATTGTGTTATTTCTTCACTCTCCACCGATGAACGTTGACGTTAAGCCTCTCGGAAACCAAACCCCTCCTCTCGTCCTGCTATGCTTAGAAAATTGTACTCGATGGCAAATCGGCGAAGCGACAGCACACTCTCTTTCCTACTTCGCGTCACTCCTCCACTACAGATTCTATGCAGGAAGCAGCAACAGGTACTCCTCCATCCGATATGTCAGTCACACTTTCTGCGACCCACTTGGGGGTTCAGGAGCGCATGGCACAGTGGTGTGCAACACTAGCAAAGAGCCAGGACCCTTTGGATTGGGACTTGCTGGCTAGAAAAATCAATAAGCGCAGCCCGGATAAGCCTCCCATATCCCCTGAAGAGTGTCGGTGGGTATTCTCCTACGCTGTCTTCAGCGCGGGAAGGGGCTTCTCTAATTTGGTTATAGCGAGATCATCTCAGAGGAGTTGCGGAAACATGGCCATTTTGACTTCAAATCGAACACCACTCTCCCTACGACTACAAATCCCACCTCCATAAACCAGAGCAACGTGGCCAGCTCTCGAACAGTATAAGCGACGGACCCCGTTCCAACCGAGGAAGGCAGTAAGGGGTATGTGCACATGCAATCTTCGCGCATCAGGTTGCTGACTATTCGAGGTAGTTCCTAGGTCCCTAGAAGGTTTCTCATTGAGAGAACCTCTGTTCATCCACGTTGCGCTTGCGATTAACTGTAGCCTGGCCAGCTGGGCCATGAAACCATCCGCAACGATCTGGTGACAAATGATTGCGGCTAAGAGATCCCCTGACAAACTATCAGGCAGCTCTCCTAGTGGCAAACAGATTCATTTCCCAAACCCCATATTCACTACCTCTTGATCAGTCTTCCTATCCGGTGACCACACCACGAGACCGGCAGCCCATGATTGCTCTCGGTATCGTGAACAGGGAGCAAATGAAGACGTATCACATGGCCACTGGCAAACCTTTGATGATCGATTATATATACATCGCCCCATGAATCCCATTATGTTGAATGCACTTCCATTCTTCTCTATGACTCGGCCGTCCGTCCGATACCCATTTTGTCAACGACGGTTTCAATGCCGAAATTTGAGGTACAATGAGATTGTGTGTGCGATGATGGGAGCCTTGGGCTGATTGTTGCTCGATTGACTTGAGCTAAGCTTATAGCCCACAAGCCTACCAATGCTATCCGCAGGCTGCAGCTGCTCTCTTATGAGTACTTGTTGGCTTGATGTAGGGCATACATGATCTTATACAATATTAGAAACCTGCCAGGCCTGTGACCGGAGTGCCCGGAGGACGCCTTTCGATTTCGATCCCCCTTGTTTGGGGAGAACCCTCGGCTGAGGAACACTCTTTCTCTTATAACACATCTTTGACAACATTCAAATTCTCTCTACGACTCTCAACAGACGACTGAATTCACTGTCAATGTTGACGCTAGCGCGTATAAAGCGTCCCAGATACGACGCTCCCTTCTCGTCTTCTAGTACAAGATATCTGCCATTGCCTTCAGTGGAATTTCTACGTTCGACCCGACCTCTAGGCTCACGACTGTAAATAATCAATCCAGTCTCAGCATTTCCAAGTTCTTAAGGTCTACTTCAGTTGTCGGTCATGGCTCCCAATTCAAGTGAAATCCCACCGCAGGAGTCCGATCAAGAGGTACCTACTTCATCGTCTTCTCGCAACGTCAACAATGAAGCCCGGACCTGGACCTTCGAAGAGGATAATCATTTGCGTGCTATCTTGGCGGTCGGGGACAACCATGGCGACTTCGAGACACGTGACTGGGATGCAACCGCCGAATACATGAGCCAAAAACTTGGCTATACCATGACACCCACAGAGTGTCGGTAAGCTACTAAGTATCCACGCCCGGAAACGACAGCGCTGACACAAATCTAAGACTTCAACTGGCAGCAATTCTTGAGAGAACAAGCCGCTTTGTTCAAGCAAACGCGGCCTCGCAAGCACGCTAGAACGTCGGAAACGGACATTCGAGCGGTCCCACGCAGGCAAATGGAGGGCAGACGGATGGTCATACACCGGCCTCTGATGGCGTGAACAACCCGAGTTTGGTCAGAGATGCACGGTACGCAGACAAACTCCCTACAGAATCGAAAGCGAACCAAGCTGACAGGAGTGGTAGCTCGGCGGATGCGACGAGTTCCAGCTCTAACACCAATACCAACAACGAACAAGAAGCCGAAACAGAAACAGATGCAGACGCAGACGTCGAGGAGGGGAACTAAATTTGATGAAAGCCATGCGCCGAAAAAGCGCATATCGTATGCGAGACTCTGATCCTGCTTGCACTGTTACATAATACAAAACAAACTTCAACCCGATTGATTACAGCTCCCATGCAAGCGTCTCAAAGACCATTTCTCGCTCTTGGACTTCTTGATCATTAGTTCTACCATGATGCCAAAACTTTGTTTCTCTCACAACCCCACCTGGACAACATTTAGATTCTCTCTAACAATAGAGTGGCCAGTTCACTAAAGATGTCAACGCTACGGCATATATAGCTTCGCAGCCGCTACGCTTCCTGCCTTCTTATATCTATAGGATCCACATTGTTGTTTCCAGCATCCTTCTCTTACCGAAATCCCTGGAACTTTGTATCTTGGTGAACCTAACAAAGGAACAGCTTTCGCTATTCAGGACACCAAGACAAAACCCGATATGGCGCCAGAAGAACCTCCAGCCTCAGTACCTGCGAACATTGACGACGATATCGCCCTTCTTGCGATCTTGGCGGTCCAAACAAATAATGGTAATCTAGAGAACTTGGACTGGGACGAAATAGCGGGGAGAATGCGCCGAGAGCGTGGCCTCGATGTCACGGCTGTGGATTGTCGGTAAGCAAAAAAGTCATCGTATCGGGATACGACAACGCTAAGACTAAACTTAGGAATGAGGCTGCAGAGATCATTGAGCAGACTACTCTTGATCTACAAGCATCGGCAGCTAGGCGGCGCAACAATAATGCCGGACATACCCAAGCTAGCAATTCCGCGCAATCTCATCCAGAATCATCGAGCAATGCGCCACAACGTACCAGTGTCGCAAATGGCGGTGCGCAGCCCACAAGCTCTTCGAATAACGTGGCCCATCCTACACAACCAGGAAATACAAAGTATGTAGACATCCTCCCTGATACTGAGATGGTGCATTGACAATATGGGCAGCTCTGCGAACTCGACTACTTCTGCCACCAATGTGGGCGACAACGGAGAAGAAGGTGGAGTAGATGCAGACGAAGAAGGGGAGGCTTAGATTAGAGTAGGTCTGATGACGTTGAAAGCATAAAATCCCGTCCGGCTCCCTAATATGCGGAAGAGACATCAGACACCTGCTTGCAATACTACATTACGAAACAAAATGTTCGAACATCTCAGTTGACAACGCTCTTTGCTTGAGCTTCCCGGAGAGATCGGGCCATTTTCCAGAAAATTTGATCCATAATTGTTCTTTGCAGGATCTCAGACAAAATATACATGTGTTGCTCGAGAATTCATCATCGATGTTGGCGCGAATACACATAAAGCACTCTAGCCATGACGCTCCTCCTTCTCTTCCTATACTATCTATTCAGCATTGTCTTCTACGAGCTTCCGCCATACACACACTTCTTCGACTATCCAGATCCCCACCATCTCAAGAATCGACCGTTTGCCAAACATGTCATCTCGACAGACTGACGATCCCCTACAAGAATCAGAAGATGAAGGCACAACATCCTCATTATCTTCCAGCGACAATGAGGAAGAATCAGAAGCCTCGATTGAGGAACAGATACGCGCTTTGACTACCGAGATCCTTATATCAAACAATGGCGATCTCAGAGCAATCAACTGGGATTTTGTTGCTCAAATCGCGAGCCCAACTCTTGGCTTTGCTATGACCGCTGCGGAATGCGAGTGAGTCGTAGCATCCCAGAAAAGGCTATACAACGCTTACATGCAATCTAGAGAACGGTTTTCGCGGATTGTCGACAGAGTCTATCCCCCGAATCAACCAGTGACGAACGCTCAAGCCAGCGCTGGGAACAATCAGTCTAGCACTTCCACGAATGCGGTTCCAGAGGTGGCGAACGGTGGACAAGCCGCTCAACTCCCTGTATACGGTCAACTCCCAAGTCAGAGCACTTCTAACGGTTCAGGCCATGCTACGTCAGCCGCTGATCCACTGTATGCAGGGATTCTCCCGATTGCTGAGACAGAGATACTAACGCAACGAGAAGTGCTGCAGCCTCAAGCGTCCCAAATCCACATACCGATACCGAGGGAGAAGACGAGTCAGATGCAGACTTGGAGGAGTCGACCTAACAGACAGAAAGCAAGCGCTGAAGGAGATGTATCCACTAATGCCACTTCACGAGCCAGAACTTTTCCGAGGGACAGAGCCATCTGTGGAGGTTCGTAGAGAGAGAGATCATATAGTCGAAATGATAAAGCCTATATTGTGAAGGTTGTTCATCTCTAAATTCCGAGGGCTCATCCGGAATAATGTACCTTTCTCTCCGCACTACTAGTATTAGAGCTTGCAGACCATTCTCGACTTTATGCACCCTCGCATCGCGTGATGCTAGCAACGACCACCTTCCCTTGCCTGAGACCTCTGGTGCTATTGAATCAATAGAATTTCAGTATCTCCAGAGAGAGTAGGGTAACCGCTACCAGCCCGGTATTAGCCAGCATATCCCACGAAAGAACTGGACTATGTCGCTACAGCCATTGAATGAGCCATGTTTCGACCACGTCTTAGCAGTCACCGGGTAGGCATCAACTGCATGCAAATCCTAGCCATCGCTTTAACTTTACCCAAAGATTATCGGGAGTCGCTCCAAGGTCGAAACTTTGATACGCAGGGACAGCATTGCGAAAATGTAGAAAAAGGGAGATATTTCCCCTTTCTGAATGAGGCAACAAATTTCCAGCAAGAAGATCGAGTACTTTGCCGTATAGCGACGAATTCATACGATCCCTCTGTATGCACGGGCCGCCCCTGGAATTGTATGTCATTGGGAAGCCAGACTGTCGTTGCTGATCTTCAAGTCCCGTCCTTCAATACGATCATTACAGCCCTACCCCTATTTTACATGACAACACTCATCACGATCGCTCACTTCCGAAACTTCTTCCAACATCATCTTTCCTCATCCGCAATCATTGCTCTTGATCATCCAGCTATCATTACATACTCTCAACCATCATCAGCTTGATCGCACTTTACATGTAGGTATCCTTCTCATACCTTTCATCCGTAAGCCAAACCTCAACTCAATCCTATCAAGTCCTCCCAAACTTCCTCATAACCCACCGCTCACTTCACTTCAATATCGCTAATTCAACAAAGCATAGCAACTCCCAGATCCAGCATCCAGAAAATCAAGCAGTCCCAAATCGCAATCATGTCCTGGGCTTCTGAAGATATCGTGAAGCTTCTCCTCACCGTGATCGGGTCCTACAAGCCCGTCGGCGTGGTCTGGAACGATGTAGCGCAGAAGCTTGGAACCGGACGTAGCGGAGGCGCTTGCCAGTATGTTTGTCCCCATACACTCTTTGTGACTTTGTCGTACCTGCTTGTCCCTTCATCATACTTCTCCTCCTTCTCTTCTGCCTCTGTCGCCCTTCCCCTTATTCCGACCCTCAAGCCAAGCTCCAAATACCATGCAAACAGCGCCTCTCTTTGAAGCTGCCAGAAGTTTGCTTTATTATCTGCCCCTTTCAGCTCATGCCTTATCATTGGCCTCTTTCAGCTCTTTAGTCGTTCCATTTCTTCAATACCCACCACACCCTACTCTCTACTATCTCAACCCTCTGTCCCAAGCACGAACTGACACCTCTCCCTCTTCCCTCCTCCCAGGCAGAAATACCTATTGCTCCTCCGCGACGGCCCCCCCGCCACCATGGGCAAAACCAGCGCCTCTGCTCCGGCCGCCAAAGCCAACCCCAAAGCTACCGCCGCAGCAGGAAAGAAGGGCAAAGCCGCCTCTATCCCGGCTGCTATGGAAGAAGACGGCAACGATGAGGAAGAAGTAGCTCCCAAAGCGGGAACGAGTGGAAAGAAAGCTACCAATGGGATCAAGGCCACCACCACCACCGCAGCGAAGACACGTGCCGCCACCTCTGCCGCCACCGAGGAAAACGACGACGACCAGGAAGAAGCAGCTCCCAAAGCAGGAAAGGGGATGAAGAAGGCTACCAATGGGATCAAGGCCACCACCACCACCGCAGCGAAGACACGTGCCGCCACCTCTGCCGCTACCGAGGAAAACGACGACGACCAGGAAGAAGCAGCTCCCAAAGCTGCAAAAGGCAGTAAGAAAGCCGCGAACGGGATCAAACCACCCAAAACCACCGCCGCAGCAAAAACTCGTGCCGCCACCTCCACCGCCGCCGCCAACTCCTCCTCCTCCAGCAAGAAAGCCAGAAAAGGTGCCAATGCCAAGAAAACCTCCAATGGCCCCACCACCTCTACCGCCACCGGAAAGAAGCGCAAAGCCCTCGCGAAAGTCGAAGCCGATGCCGATACTGAAGCCGAGGATGAGGACGACGAAGCAGCCACCGCGGCCAAGAAGCGTAAACTCCGCACCACCAGCCCCAACGCTTCGGATTCCGACGATCTTACCGAGATTGGCGCTTCCGATGCCCCTTCCTCCCCTCTCAACAACGACGCAGCCCCCTCCGACGACGACGACTTCTCCCGATGGGACATCCCGCAGAAGGAACTCGATACAAAGCTTTACGTGCCCCCGCCGCAGGAGGCGCATGTGCTGGACGACCTGGAGGAGTTTGGGGGACTGTGGGATGGGGATCATGGGACGGATATGGTGCGAGATCCGAAGCATCCGGTTTTCGTGAGGGAGATGGAGGAGGAGGAGGAGGTGGAGGGGGTTGGGATTTAGGGGCTGGGAGGGGAGGAGTTGGGGGGACGAGGACTGAGGAATGAGAAGGGGGGGAGGAGTTTGGCGGATGAGAGTTGAGAAGGGGGGGAGTGTTGGTGAGATTGCCAGCGATGATTTGATAGGGGAGCATGGGAGAATTGCAATATCAAAGCTGTGAAGACTTGATACGGGACATGGTGCAATACGAAAGCCATGGAGACGTTCAAGGAGTTTTGGGATGTGACTAGCTACCTTTTTGCAGCCCCAAATGTTTATTCCCATTCAGCATCGCGACCCGACCAGTAGCAAAATAACGACCTTGCCAAGGGGGCTCACCCCCTAGATGCCCTCCTCCAAGCGCTCATATCCCAAATCCAACCCCTCCAAGTCGAATTCCCCAACCGCGTCCTCCTCGCCTCCATAAAGACTACTTCCACTACTGACAATTTCCTGCTTGATGCCATTCACCACATTCACCCCCTCTCCGCCTCCCACAAGTGCATTCCCATACCCATTGCCATAAGCAACTACACCTTGGCCTGCCAGACCCTTGATATTCTTCGAAGGGGTCCCTTTCTTCTCGACGCGTCCGCTGATGACTTTTTCCTTCTTGGGAGTGGGCGTCCCCGCAGCTGCTTTCTTGCCGCCACCGCTGCCGCCACGAGGCTTCTTGGGCGTGGTGTTGTCGGCGGTGGAGGAGGTGCTGGTGGGTTGCCCGCGGGGAGGAGCAGCGGGGCGGATGCCAGCGTCGATTTCGTCTTTGAGTTTTTTGGCGTCTTTCTTGATGATGCGGAAGCGGCCTTCGATGGAGTCGTAGGTGGCTCCTGTTATGGGTTAATGAGGGCGGAAGTGACGGCGGATGGAAGTGAGGGAGGCAATACCTTCGCCGTAGTAGGTGGCGATTGTGCGGTAGTCGAGCTAGAAATCGGTCAGCGGTCAGTTTTAGGGATTGAGTTGTGATATGTGAAATCGTGGAACTGTAGTGTGAATGATCGAGGAAATGGACGAGACGAAATGGGTAGCTAGATTGACATGTGTGCATTGAGTGCTTTGCCAGTGTAAATAGGAAGAAAATCCTTTGACATAGACGACATATGGGCCAACGACATGAACAAGATATGGGCCAACTGACTCGAGCAGTTTGTACATACCTTCATCTCCTGAGCGGCGACCATTGCAGCAAGGAGCTTCTGATAAGATTCGGCAGTCTTCCACTCTGGCATCGTGACTGATTGTGGTTGTCAAGTGATTTTGAGTGAGTGTAGAGTGTGAAGGTGGTGACCGGTGTGGCTTTGGGTGTTTGTGGGCCGAGGTTGTGAGGACGTGTGGGTTTGATATCAGGGTTGGGTTGATCCAGTCGAACTGATGCTGTGGAAGTGACTTAGCCTCAAGACTCGAGCAATGGTCCTTTCCCGAGTCTTATGTGACGTACCCAAGTCGAGTTTCTGTGTGCTTCAATTATTGAGCAAGAAACAACTTAAGACTGCATAAGAGTGGATTGAGTACGGGAAATAATTGAAGCAGACAGAGCGGTAGGCTCAAAGACTCACACCTTTTATACTCCCTTTTTGAACAAGGGTATTAACGACAGACATCGTATACTCTACGCTCTACTCCTCTGCTCTCCCATCCGACTTCCCGAGTGACCAGCAAGCATCGTGACCTTTCACCGCTCCTTGGACTCCACGCATCTGCACGGAATAACTGTGGTGACTCACAGCAATATGTGCAGACGATATGACGCTATGTACCTGGTCGCTTAACTCCTTGTACTCGCTCTACAATTACCCTGTAGTGTGGCGTGGCCGTTCTTGAGATGTCGGCCACACGAGGTTCTAAAATAGCGCTGCCAGTTCCCCGGAGACTTTCTCAGAGGTAGATGGATGAAAGAATCCCTGTAGCTGCATCTAGGTATGAAGGCCCGAGGCTCGAGAGCGCCACAGCTGCTTGTTCGGGCAGGGCGCGTGGTGGACAGCGTGTTTGCTTCGCGTCCAACGCTGCAGGGTCACCCGAAAAGAGCCCTGATGGTTGGGCAGATACCCCCGTAATGATTCGCGCAAAGTGATATCCTTTGTCAAAAGATGATGAAGCTGGTAGAACGCGGACTCGGATCGACGAGACGCGTCGGTGGCGGGGACGCGGCTTCATGCAAGCACTTTGACCCCTGCATATCACATCTACACTAGGCCTACTGGCCTCTTTAGTACATGCAAGCCACCACGAGACTACTGAGCTCTATCAATGTCCAACAGACGAATCTGTGACAGTCTGTGACAGTCGAGGGGCGGGCAAGAAGTCACAGTGTCGGCATAGATGGCTTGGATCCCACTACCAACGAGCTGCATTAGGCTTTCTCAAGGCTATGGAAAGCGCACACAGATCTGTCTTCCGCCTCGCTCCTACACGTAGAAGAGTCTGCATCCATGTCCTCCGCAATTCTCATCCAGTATGCTCCACGCCTAGCAAGCTTACGCGAAGGAAGTACAGAGCGACTTCAGATAGCCTCTCCGTTCTTCACTACCTCGGAAGTGGACTTGGGGCGAGGCTCTTGACCGAACTCAGTGTCCGTGGGATCGCTGTCTTCGCTGGAGGCTCCCTTGTTTTCGAACATCTGCTCTCCGTTGTCGTCCTTCAAGTCCATGCCCACGAACGGATCGCCCATCTGCTTGTAATTCTTCTTCTCGTTCTTGCGTGGAGAAATGCGCTTGGTGACACGACCATGAAGGACTTTGTCGGCAGCGTTTTCGACCTTGATCGGGGTTTGTGGAGGCGTAGAAGTTGGATCGCTCTCATCATCCTTCTCGTGATCCAGATCCTCCTCACTGATATCATAAGCTTGACTCTGTAAGTTGGAGACGTGCGTCTTTGAAGTACCTATCATTGTTCATAGCTTTGGCAGCTTTCTTCCCACCTCCTGCTTTACGCCCACGTGCAGCAGACAGACTACCGACGGGAGCGGAGCCCAAGATCTGACCATTCTTCCTCGCTTTGGCGCGGAATTTGGTAATGTAGCGAGCGACGGCTGCACCGTTGATACCGGATCCTGTAGAAACTTAGACTCGAAGAAGCCAGGAATCGCAAGAAACGTACCGAATGCTTTGGCCACAGCATCGTAGTCGATCTTGATGTCGTGCACTACCAAGATGGAGCCAAAGAGCTTGCTCACATTCTCCTGGGTCCAAGCAATGGACTTCTGACCGGTCGGCATGATGATTGCGAGAGACTAAGAATTAAAGTAAGTCACTTATAGAGTGAAGAGGACTCCGTAATTGTATCATTTGGATGGATGCTTGGGGTGTAATAGATGCTGTAATTTGGGGGCAAGGCGATGTACTAAGATGATCGTAGTCGGCGCTGAGTGCCAAATCCGAGGACGTACCTTGTGATGGTATCCTTGAAAGTGTAGTGAGAAGATATTGGGTACTTTCTTTGGCATAGAATCGAAGCGAGAGCGAGAGGCACTCTTTGGAGTGCGAAATGAAAAGATGAACGAAAGGGTATAGGTTCGAACGGAGTGAAAGATGTACGAAAGGGTAGAGGTTCGAAGAGCGGAAAATCATGTGCGATTTTTTGGGACTAGCGCGAATTGTGGAGTCCAAGCGAGATGATTGAAGGCTGGCCTGTTTTCCGAGGCGATATCGTTGTTGCGAGAACTGATTCTCTGTCACAAAGAAGCTGTCCAGATGAGAACGAAAGAGCGCCGCTCATAGAGTGACCTCTTCCAGCTTCTCAGTTGCTGATATCTGAAGTCCTCTTCGATCTGACAGTTCGTCACGGAGCTCTTACTATCCCATTAGGTTCTCCATAACTGTACGCCCTTCTGCGAAGCGCTCTATGCGTCAAGTCCTCTTGACCGTCCGCTTGTCTCATGGATCGCAGCTGTTTATTTAACATGGTTTCTCGAAACGTAGGTCGCGTCGTCGGACTCAGAAATGGCGCTTCTTTGGACATCGGCTGACAATGCTCTCCTAGAAGCTTCTTCGGACTGGACCAGGTCTGCCACCAAGGGTCCTGACAGATGAAGTCTTGGGTACCATTATGTCATTCTTAGGCTTCCAGATATTGTTGAGAGACCCTAGCAGTTATTGATTTCCTGCGACTTGTGCAGGATTACAAGACTCCGGGAAAGGCACGGGGTCATCGTCCTATGCTGGACGCATACCATTGCAAGCTAGATGCCAGGCCTAAGTAGCCATGTCTGACAAAGAGGACAAAAGACTGTAACGCATGCAGAACTCAGATCGACCGCGAGTCGATCACTCAGGCCTTAGTGGTATCATAACAGGCTATAGCGCATAGGATCGATCTTGGCCTCATAGTTGGAGAGAATCACAGTACAGCTTAGCACACGGAGTTAGACCAACCGGTCTTCGAGGATGTGGGCATGGGGCTCCAACGCGACTGGGAGGAGTAGAGAGATTCGAGCCTATACCTTCCTCGACAAATTTAACAAGTCTCAGCTTTATCGACGGTCGGGCTGCGGTCATTCTCCAGGTCATCTGATGCTATGGAGACGTTTTTGGTGCAGGCTTCGCTAGCATTGTTTTGTACCTGTTCCCAGGATGATTGCGATCTGTCACATCTAGAAGAGTCGGCCGAGCGAGGTGAGTTACTCGAAGAGAAGTCCCTTCGCCTTACTAGTCTCCAAGTACCCTTTGTATGTGATACGACTTTTCCAGGCAAGACTTGGCGGTGTTGCGCTTTGACCTCCCACGCGGCGACTTCTACACCGCCCTTTGGCAGTCCGAGTCCTGCAATTTCCTTCTCTGATCTTCAGGCTAGACTGCAGCAGTTCCGGCTCTCATCATTGACACAACCTTGTGTCGAGGAAGGCAGTGAGGTTGAAGCAAAGTTCCCGCGAGACTGTCCCACGTCTCCTGTTGTCTCCGGCACCAGCCGGTGGCTTGGCAGGGATCTCTTTTTAGCGCCAGACAATCCCTGAAGCTTTTTCGACGATGTGTAAGGTTGTTTGGACGACGTGTCTTTGGCAGGAGCTTGATTCGCGACCCCGTTCGGCCAGAACCTGTAGTGTCGCTCTTTCGCTGGGCTCAAGATATCCGGGGAGGCGGGTCTCTGCATCGATTTGTTCTATGCACTCCACGATTCTGTGTGACCAGGTTGTGAGCCAGTGTGCTGAAAATTTGTCCGAAATCAAGACCGCTCGGATGGCCATGTCGAAGAATGTCACCAAGAGGAAGGGATCCTATGCCGCCACGCTAGGATATTAATGCTGGTCTAGGAAGATAACACGGTCCTCCGTGTCATTGATTTCGACCAACCACAAGATAAGGGGCTTTTTGCGAATCTGACACGGACGACATCCCTTTAGCGAAACCGAGCCTCCACACTCTGAGAGCGTATGCATGCAGTCCAGCTGGTGAGCTATGATTCTGATATGCAAGCACACGGCGTGCAAGTTCAAGATGAATTACAGAGTTCAACAACAGGGCTGGCTCCTCTCGGCAGCAATTTGGCCACCTTCTGAACCACCCCCGCAGAGGCCAATGTACCTGGCTTCGTCAGAGAGCTGTGATCTTGAACGATGCGCTAGTCACTGATCCCAGCAACACTGGCGCCAGTCTGATGTGTTAGCTCCTATGTAGGCTTCTCAACCTGAAGGGCAATCTGCAAGCTCAGCTCAATGCAGTCGCGGTCGGGCGTCCTTCGGCAGCTTGAGGTGTCTCCGTCTCCAGATTTTGCAGTCACTGAAAGAACTCTGCAAACAAGGGCCAAGCAGAGTCGCAGATGCAGCCATCCAACGAAGGGGGGCCGGTACATAGTATATTGGAAAATCTTTATGGTGGGGATGTTTTCTACTGCGGTTTCGATTTATCTATCTACGTGCCGCTCGCTTCGTTAGCGTGACTCTAAGAGTCACGTGCAAGGCTTCGAAGGCACATTCTGGAACAACTATTTCAAATGAGTGTTGATCTGCTTCATTCTTCTACTACACCCTTGTTCCACAAATTCGAGAGCTTCAGAGCTAGGTCAAGGCAGATCCTACTTCGCTGCTAGCATACCCCAAGTACATATCGATACGGGCCGTTCTTCTAACATTCGCACCTAAGTCGTGTGACTCTGTGTCACATCAGAGTAACTCTGCTACTTGCTTAATTGCCCATCTCAAGCACGAATCCGAGTCCAAAGGACTGGAAATTCACTCAATACCTTCATTATGCCTATTAAGTGGACTCCCGAAACAGATCAGATTGTAAGTCACCTGCTAATTAGATCTTCAATAACTTCACTCACATGGACTACATAGCTTCTCCTTAAGATTCTTGAAACGTGCAACGTCACTGCCAATGTAAAGGCCATCTCCGAAGCATGGCGTAAGCTGTTACTTTCCGCTCATCTGCAATGTGCCCACACTACCTCGAGCTAACATCTTCGGCAGCATCTGATCGCGAGCGTCCTACCTCTCGTGCTATCAGCGAGCGCCTTTTCAAAATTCGCAACAGCGTCAAAAACTCCACCGGCACCGCTTCACTCACCGTGTCCAACGGAGCTAAGCCATCGCCGTCCAAGTCTGCTGTTGAAGCCAACAACAAACATGCAACTTCTAAGGAAACTTCTGTCAAGAAACCTGTTGTCAATGGAAAGCGCAAGCGTGGAGCTGAAAGGTATAAGTCCATTCAGACTATTCTCTGTATTTAGCAATGTACCCGTCTTGGTGATCTTCTCTTCCGTTCCCTACTTTCTTCGCTGTTATCTTAGTTGTCTCCCCTTCATCCTTGCAGTATCCCTAACGTTACGCTTCAGCATTGACCACAACGCCTTCGACGACTCCGAGCCCTTAGTCGTCAAAAGCGAAGATTCCTCCGACACCGAGACCGGTGACCTCAAGAAAGCCAAGAGAGCCCGCTCTACCAACGCCACTGCAGAGCTTCGGGCTAGCAAAATCGCCCAAGCTGCTAACAACAACAAAACTCTCGCAGCTGGCATCCAACTCAGACGCCTTGATCCGAAGTCGGAGTACGAGATGGAGGAAACAGGCATCTAGGTAAGCAAATAGGTGGCGGACGAAGTGGATATTGCCACGGTGGGAGGCGACGAGGGCAAAGAGTGTGGAAGTGTGATTTTCACTCGCTTCTCGCACATCTTTTGCGATGCCTTTACTTTCGGGACTTCGCGAGGAGTCGATTGTGCCGTCTTCTACTGCGCGCTCTCTAGTCGACTATGTGCGACAATTTCTGTTCTTCGATCGCTAGTAGCATGTCCAAGATCAACTTTCAAATAAGCAGATTCTCTCCGAGGTCTACAAAGAGCGATCCAGACAATCGTCAAATACTGTAGTGGTTCCCCGTATACTGTCGAACTTCGCTCTCGAATCTCGACCAACAGATTGACCCACTATCGATATTAAACGCCGATTCCGTTCCAATGACCGACTATGATCTACGAGGAACGGTCTCCGATTATCGGCTATCCAAATGTACAGCTTGAGACCCATGAATCTAGATCTATAAGTCATAATACACTCGAAATTGTAACAAGTCTGCTCGCTGCCATAACTCTAGAGTCTTGTCGTATATCTGCCAGAGAAGTCTCGGTTCGAAGAGGCATCCGAGAAACAGCAGCCCAACGATTAGAGCTCTCACGACCTTGAGCCAAACACTGCCCCACGGGGTCCACTGCTCGAGACCAGTAACCAACAGGAACAGAAGGCAAGAGCGACCCCGCCACTTTCCCCATACAGAGCAGATTCGCACCTTCCCTATCCCATACCTTCCAAACGCTCCCGAAGAGAGAACCACTTCACATCCATCCCCTCAACCACTTCACACAAGAAGAATCACAACCATCCAACCAACATTCAGTCTCTTTCCAACCCTCTCAGAACCGAGGCAAACCGTCACATGTGACCCCCTCCGCCTTAACAAAGTGAAGTGAACACTCCACCCCGTCATCCCTCCTTCACATCCCCTTCTTTCTTTCCTGACCCACTTCCTCAACCCTTCAACACCCCCATCTTTTCCCTTTACACCCCACTTCTTACCAACCACCGACCGCTCAGCACCCAAACTACCCAACTTCAATCAAGTACTCTGTCCACAGATCAAGAATCGTCTCAATATCCGAGACCTCAGAACTGTCCCACTCTACAGATCTCAGGACCAGAAACCCAATAACAAAAACAATCGAAGAAAACCGGCAAGATGGTGATGTGGAACTCTAACGTCGATGCTTTGGTGAGTCTTTCCTGCCTTCTGTGACTGATGTGGGGTCGAACGAGGGTGATGGTTTCACTTCTGGTGTGGATGCGTTTGGAGGAGTTTCAAGGAGTCCAGGCTCGACATACAGAAATCTAGGGTTCTCGATGTCGTTGCACGTTAGAAGACGGCTTACTGGATCTCGCCATATCGCTTTCGACTGTGGGAGAATTTTTTCATGGTGCTAAAGGGGCAGATCGAGCGACCGTACTTCTTCGGCACCATCGAGTTAGTGTCTGGGGCAGCAACTATGGTCTCTTGAAGTCGCGATCATACGGGAAGCCTCGTTCTTCTCCATTCCCAACATTCTCTTCGAGATCCAAGAATACCTCGCTAGCGAGAAACACCGACCAATATCTCAATTCTGGACTCGGCGATGATCATCAAGAACAGTGGAGCCTTTGCTTCCAGTCTCCAGGCCCAAACTCTTTTCCCTGCACGCCTCCCGCCTACCAAGCTGACAACCTCATCTTCCTAGCTCTTCAAGAACATCATCAAGCTCCACGACATCAAGCCCAACTACCCCAAGCTCGAGGAGGCTATGCGCGGCGGTACGTACTTCTTTCGCCATCTCTCTCTTTCCCCATCCCACCTGTACCTCCTCCCGGAGCCCCCCATCCCACCTACCTTCCCGCCCTCCTCCCAATCTGTCTCCCCACCCTCCCTACCATCCCATGACGACTAACACCCCAACAGACGGCGTCGACGTGACAGCCAAAGCAATCACGCACCGCATCGCCAAACTCCGCACCGCCATAAACGAAGAAGTCGATCCGAAAGCTACTCCGCTTGGCAAGCCGGTCATCAAGCATCGCAAGGTCAATGGCGTGGGGGAGAAGCGCCCGGCGCCGAAGGAGGAGGTGAAGGCTAAGGCGGTGGTTGATGATGGGTATGTCTTACTTCTCATTCTCTTCTACGTTTCCATCTCGATCGACGAAATATGATTACAATCCGGGCCAAAAGGCGGAACGAACGGCATAGAAGAGGGAAGCAGTAAACGAGCGGAGAGGAGGGAAGGCGGTATGCATAAGAGGCTCAAGAAAGCTAACTCCCCCTCCCCAGCGATTTCTTCGACCCCAAGCCCTCCGACGCCGAAGACGAGCAGCCCCCCGCTAAGAAAGCGAAGACCACCAAGAAACCTGCCGCCAAGGCCCCCAAGAGCAAGACCGTTATCAAGAGCGAGGATGAGGACGAGGAGGGTGGCGACGCCATCTAATCCCCTCCTTCACACCACTGTTGCTGGCTGGAGTGGGCTGGGATGGGCTTTCGTGGGTTGTGGACGGGCAGGCGGTTGGTTTCATCGTGGTTGGTTGGTTGGCTGATAGTGGGGGGTGGCAGCTTTAGGGGCGATTTGATGGATGCTGAGGGGAGGGGGAGAGGATAGTGGATAGTTGATAGCTTTGAATGGAAAAATCGTGTTGACCTATCTGTCATGCTTCCTAGCATGGGTGATGCTGCTTGTTGGGTGTGTGAGGAGAGTGCTGTTGGCGGTCACGCAGAGTATCTCTGCGTGATAGTAAGGATTTTTGAGGGGTTTTGAGATATAGTTTGTTTGGTGGTTGGGTGGGAGTTGGCACGAACGAGGACTTTGTTGGTGGCGATGGGTATTATTGGGGAAGAGGTGGCTCTTGGGGGGAAGAGAGTGGGATGGTTGGCAGCTACTAAGAGAGTGTCGCTACTTCTTAATTTACTTAGTTTCAAGCAGAGTGGTAATGGGAGCGATGAAGACGCCGCTATCTCGAAGATGTTATGTGTAAAGGTTGCCCGTACGTAATGAGAAACGCCCCTCTTAAGCTATTGGGAGTAGTGGGCGATGTCTGAATTAGAGATAGTTTATCGAGGGTAAGTACGTTTTGGTTGGAGGAAGAGGCCTGAGAGCGTTGTTGGAAGCTAAAGAGAATGATAGCTGGACGTGAGGAACCGATATCTAGGTCGCGATCGCAATGCTATGGCAAAGAGTTGCATGCGATAGACTCTACGTGAATGCTTTGAAATTGGATTGAAGAACGGGTAGAAATGTGTAAAGGTAGTAGTGTTTAGAAAAGGTGGTGGAGTGTCACGAGTCTACTATGGAAGCGCAGGGATTCTAGGGGAGATCGTTGGGGTTTAGAATAGAGGTAAGAGACCTTATTGTCTACCATAAGTATTATTTGAGCCAAACCTTGGCGAGACATACACAATTGGGGCTACTTTTTCAACAGCAGCGAATATCAAGCACCCAAAGAGAATGGGTCCACACACCTGCATACCTGTGCCGAAATAGATAGTATCGTCTCCGTAGCGCGACTCAAGAGTCCTTCAAGGTCAAATCAGCCAAAGCATGGCATCCCCAAGCTGAACATTCTTCCGTTCTTCCCGACGCAAAGGAGCCGAGCTGATCTTATCACGCCAAGGGTGTCCCAGCTTTGTATTTATAGGAAGGCGGACTCACCAGTCTTCCATACTGTCCAACCCCTTACATCCAAGTTGGCCAGTCCTCGCTGAAGATGCATTCGTCCAACGGCTTCCGTGGCGTACGCAACGGGAAATTGGGATCTTCAAGCTCCCTTTCCACTCTAAGAAGGATCTCAAGACTAGTTGGCCTTCTTATAGGATCCCTAGCGAAGGCGAGGTGCATGGCCTCCGCTAGCTTATACGAATAGCTGGTGAAATAAGTATAGGGCTGACGAGCTTCCGGTTGACGATTCCACCAAGTTTGATTGGCAGAATTGTTTTCCAGGTGGTCCGGCAGCGGCGCAACTGGGGATTGGCCTTGAGCGGCCAGGGCATGCACTACTGCACCAACGGACCAAACGTCTGATTTGGTGCTGTGGAAGGGAGTTTCTGGAGGTTGCCATATGTCCGTACCAACATGCCAGCCATCGTGCTCTAGAACAGAAAGACCAAAGTCAGCCAGAACAATAGAGGGGTATGGGTGCTCGCGATCGTTTCCCGATACTTGATGACCACGGAGCGGTAAGCGCAGAAGGATATTCTCAGGTTTAATATCGCGATGTATGATCGGACGGAAGGAGCGAGATTTCTCGCAAGGACTCATGGAGTGCCTGTCGTATCCAAAACTGGAAGAGTTCATTAGCACAATCATTGATGAGTGGGAAGGCAAGAGACTTACTGTAGATATGCCAGCGCCTCTAGGCACTGCAAGTACACGTGCCATATGAATGCTTCTGGAACATCTTTCTCGATCGAGAGGTATTTGTGAATAAAGCATTCGAGATCACCGCCCGAGTAATACTCGTAGTAGAGGTCTAGCGTTCCTGGGACCTCGTTATGGCAGAGAAGGTTGATTATACGCTCGTTTTTGGGTAGCATATCGCGTAGTATCCTGACCTCTCTGGGCGTATCATCTCCGGGGTCGAAGTATTGTCTCTCTCGAGGATTGAGTACCGTTTTGCGGACGACCAGCACTCCATTGCACGTTATTAAATTGCAGTCGCCCTCGCCGCCTTTTGCTAGAAATTGAATAGTCTCGCATTGCGCGTCCTTCGGATCTTGGCTATCGTGGGAAGCTATGGAACCGACCATTCCAAACGAAGCGATGTAGAGCGATGATAGTATACTAGAGGAAGTCGGGGCCCCACGACGAAAGGACTCGACAGGTCTGGCCAAATCACGGGTCTTGGATTGGGCCTCCATTTTTCGGACGGTAATATAATTTCTGGCAGATGGCATAGACTGTTTACCGAGATGAGTGACTTGAGTCAAGGCGCTATGAGATCTGCACTACCGGAGTGCGTGTAGTGAAGAAAGGACGAGGCTGATCGAAGAACTCAGGGGATATTTAAGAATGGGCTTGAGTTATTAAAGATTTGTATGCTGCAGAAGACAAAGAAAACCAGTAACAATAACATTCGAAGCAAGAAAGAAGCCAGGCACTGAATGATCGTCAACAAACCTATTGTCTAGGGGTCAAGGTTCTTTGTAATGGAAACCATTGTGAGGATTTCCCTGTCTCGAGGACTGCCCCGTGCGTCAATGCTTTCTATACGTCTTATCAGCTCTTTGAAGCTCAAGGCTAGTACCCAGAGTGCATTGATGCGAGAGTTCGACGAGTATGTCAATGGAATACTGTGCTGAATTGTTATGAGCTCCTGCGAGGGTCTACAGTAGACCTTTTGTGGGTATTGAAAGCCACTTATAACATTGTCACAAAACTCCAGCCAGTGGACGTGACCACCAGCTATCGGTCAATGAATATTGTAGAGGCTCAAATCCCGATTCTGCAGCGTATTTTCTTGACCGTCAACGATGGTCTAACCCTCTGCGTTAGTCTTTTGGGCCGGAACGGCGCTGATCGTCTTGGTCAAGGATTAGATGCTCCAGCCCAGCTCACGTACTTTTATGTTGAGTCATCCGTGCGTATTTGATATCGATAGAGCCTAAGGTAGTAGATATCCTAGCGCTCGGAAGTTACTAACTTCAAGGGTAGATTAAACCGTGGGCCTGTTGCTTCGCATTTTGGATTCGCGACTTGACGAAATGGCGATGAAATGAAAGACTAGAGACAGCCTGTCGCCAGAGCTGCAAAGTGATTGAACGTCAAAGCGTCAACCAGACATTAGCAACATGTAGCAAGAGAAGTGATGCGGAATAGAAGGGAACTGGACGAAGCATCATGCGACACGCGCACACATCTGGAATGGTCAAAGAGTGACTGATGCTTAACGCAGAGTCTTTCGATACAAGCAACCAAGGAGAACATGGTATACATAAAGAGAAGCGGGACGCCTGTAAGGTCATCAAAGGATGCCAGATCGTATGGTGGTAAAGCCGGATGCCAGACTAACGGGGCTACACTGGCATCTTAACAGGCTGACTACAATAATCAAGCACCGAAATTGCTTTTGTATTGACGTAAAATTCTCAACAACCTCACAAGATATATATTCCTCAATGGACATAAGATCAAGCTGGCTTGGGTGTGCTCAAAAAGATGAAAGCTTGGCGCTCGGTGAAAGGTTTTGCCGGCCGTCGTCTGTGCAGTACTTTTACCCGACGACTTCCATTGAATCATGACTTCGAGAGCGCGCACTAAATGTCTTCGCGTCGAGATTCAAGAATTCCTGGGATGTCACATTGGAGGCCAGCTTACCTCCCTATTCAGAGAACGATGTAGCCATAAGAACCCCGGAAAACACTCCCTGGCATAGGACTTAGGTTATTAACGTGCCCTGAAAATTCAAGAAGGTTTTATCGTCCGCAGATCAAGCATCTGGTGTCAGCGTCTTGTACGAGTAGATGTCACAGCCGCACTACTGCTGTTGCTTTAAGACACTTTCTTGAAGCGAGATGACGTCGTTCTGAGGTAGATTTGCCCCAACGCGACTTCCCATGGTCAAGGTTTCCGTAGGGATCTCTATTTGAACATTGTTGTCAATGAACCGATGTCGAGCCATCCTGGCCTCTTCTCCTGCACGTCTTCACGCAGATTCCTCTAGACTATCCTTGATCGCCATGGCCTCGCCAAAGACCTCTTTGTTCCTAGAGTGTCCCAGGGTCTAAGCAAATTCCCAAGGTCTCCGACTACTCTAGCATTTTGCAGACCCCGAACCTGCAGCCTCCGACAGCCGCTCAGAAGCGGATCTGTGAGGTCAGATCACTCACCATTGAAGTGTCAGACAGTCAAGGCGGCGCCGTGCCAGCTCTTCTTCACATACCTTAGAATTGGACGAGACAGTGAGGGCCGCCAAGAGAAGAGTGCTGCTATAATTCTCTCGGGGGCTGGCGGAGAAGCAGGCGTTCTGTCGCCGACATGTCTTTCTGTTACAAAGAAGCTAGCAAGCTTGGACAATGGCATATCGGTCATGCGGCTAGGATACCGCTATCCCACCCGGAATAAACACCGGGTTAAAGGTATACAAGCAGCAACGAACCTCTTAGAAAACGATTTTGCGGCATCTTACTACGTCTTGGTTGGATAGTTTTTGGCGGGGCTCCTGGTTTCACTGTCGGCGGCAACGACAGCCGAGTTGTTGGCTGCGCAACCGTAGCAAGCCAAGCGGCTAGCATCGAAGGCATCAGCACATTGACTCCCACGCCGCTACTCCTGCCACACGGTACAAGAGACAGAGTATTCAACCCCGCATGCTCGCAGCGTTTGTACAAAGACTACGATAGCAAGGGAGAAAGGACCCTTCGGCTCTTTGAAAAAGATGGTGTATCTCTGGTCCTTTTCGATACAAGCTTCGTGAGGTCACAAGGAATCAGGTAGGGGCGTCTCTTGAGATTGTTGGATTTGGCAAGATACTTGAGGATGCGTTTCTATCCATGTCTTATGATGTGCTCGTCCAGAATGAGGAAGGTTCGATAGCATTACCACCCTGCGTCCACTTCGAATCTGGACTCTGCCATCAAAGTAATTAAATCCCGACCGTCTAAGCAGGAAAGTTCGAAGGACGTTTCAGTATCCATCCAGCTGTATCGGACTTCTACTAGGAAAGCTGGCCGAGAGTACGATGTTACATTCAGGGCTCGACATCGTCCTTCGTGAGCGTCCAAGTTCACGAGCATTGAGCGCCAAAGAATCGCTAGTCTACTCCAAACCACATTTCAACCGGCGAAATCACCATGGAGCCTCGATCTATCCCATCTTCAAAAACCGAGACTCTATTCATCTTCTGTGAACTCGGAACATTGGATTTGTATTCCCTTACCCATTCATCTGTCCTGAATTATCCATCTATCTTCTTCACCCATACTTTCATCCTTCATCCTTCCATCTCATACATATTTCACCGTCTATCGTAACTCATACTTCACCACCTAGCTTCATTATTCATAGTCTACGAAGCTACAGCAGATGAAGCTTCAGTCCAATCCAATTCATCCCTAGCGTGATCCGGCGCGTCGTCTTCGCAAACGTATTTATACCCCGATCGCCTCCCTCCAACCTAAACATCATCAGCTCCTCGTTTACAACATTTGTGCATGCTTTGCTTTTCCAATCATACATCCATCTTGATACTACCTGCAACTCCACTACTGTTCCACAGACCTACTCTTGTCAACTTTTCCTTGCAACCACCTTAGTCCATCCATACTGCAAGACTGCAAAACCAAGATCGAGACGAAAGATACAACTTCCCGTTATTACAAGCAACATGGGAAACGCACGCGTGGTACGTACGGCCTCTTCTTCCCAGCTGCATTTCCTCTCTCCTCATCGCATCATATCTCTCATCTGCACACCTATCACCATTTCACAATCGCATCCCTTATTCATCTTCCCCTTCGCCAGCACCTATACCTAGCACCAGACCAAGAACTACCCCCATATTCATCCACGATTCCCCCCTTCTCACCACCATCACACTTGAGCTCCCCTCTTCTCGCACCGCACCCCCCTCTCCCTATTTCCTCACCTCCTCAAGATCCACCACTAACATCCCTTCACAGACTTGGAGCGCGGAAAATGATAGGATCGTGAGCCTCCCCTCTGGCCATCAACACCACAACCTCCCTGCCTCCCTCCTTACTGACACCTCCCACACTCAGCTCTTGATCAAGATTATGAACCCCATAACGAAGGACATTGACTTCGCCGGTCTCTCCACCCTCTTTGAGCGTTCGTCTCTTTCCTTCCCTCCTCTCCGTCTCCCCTCCCCCTCTCTCTCCACTCTCGGCCCCTCCTCACTCCTTCCCTTCCCCTCGCCTCAACTTCCCCCCCCTGTTCCCCCCGACTCCGAATTAACCCCTCTCCCCCAGACGCGACCCCCAAGGCCATAGAGGAGCGCATCGGAAAGCTCCGCCGCGAGGGGAAGAACACCCTCTCTACCTCTAGCAACTCCACCTCTACCTCCACCTCCAACACCTCCACCGCCAGCGGTACAATTCCTAATGGCAAGGCGAAGCCCAAGGCGAAGAGCGGCGTTGTGGCGAAGAGCAGCAATGTGGGTGAGATTGGGGGAGTAGGGAAGGGGAAGGGGAAGGGAATGGCCAAGGGGTTGGGAACGGTGGGGGGGAGAAAGCGGAAGCGGGATGCTGTGGAGGATAGTGAGGAGGAGGTGGGGAGTGGTGCTGAGGGGGAGGGAGACAAGGTTAGGGGTGGGAAGAAAGTGAAGGGGGAGGTTGAGGAGGAGGTGATGGGGGAAGTTAAGGAAGGGGAAGGAGAAGGGGGGATGGATGGTGAAGTTAAGGTTGAAGAGAAGGATGGCGAGGGGGATGGTGAGGCTGAGGAGAAGGAGGGTGATCTTTAAGAGAGACGATATGGTGGGATGTTCTCTGGCGGAAAGTCTTTGAGGAGAGAAATGGCGTTAGGAGATGGATCTCTCAGCTCTAAGGGGAGATGTGGAGCGCCTTCAAGCTGCGAAGGCACATGGGAGAAAAGCCCTGTATCATTCAGTGAAAGCATACCTTCGGCTTTAAAAGCTGCCCATTATGCCAATGCTTCCTGTCAAACACCACGCTATGCACCAAATTGCTGAAGCCAGATGGACTACTTCGCATCTCTCAATGTCCGCCCACCACCCAATTTAGACCCGCCTCCACTATCAGCGTCCTTCACCTTTTCCTTCTCCTCAGGCTTCTCGACCTCTCCTCTCCTCTTCGTCCCACTCCTCAGCGTCTGTCCCTGCCCTTGGAATCTCGGCTTCGTCTCATCTTGATCCTCCACGCTCTGCTCCCCCCGCTTCTTCACCTGCTTATGCTCATACCCAAAGAAGAGCTTTCCCGGCGGCAGTCTCAGCGGCTGCGGCCCATTTGTCCTCCTCACGGTTGTCGGCGGCGGATTCGTCGACGCCCCCGCAACAGGCGTCGAAGCCTTGGGCGTTGGTGCCTTGCCTCCCTTGAGTCTCTGCCCACCAATCAAGAAATTCGAGGACACAGCCTTAGCGCCCGCTGCAGCACTCGTCGACGCCGGCGCAATAGCCGCATAATTAATCGCCTGCGCCATCGTCCCCGCATTATGCAGCGTCCCTCCACCCACACTCCCCACTCCGCCTCTTGGGGTACTCGTCCCGCTCACGCGCTTCGGCTCCTCGTACCCCACCGGCGCTGCGAAATCGACCTCGAGATCCGTCTCCAGCACGCTGACTGCGTTCTTAGTGCCTTCACCGCCGGGTTTCGTTTCGAGGACCGCCATCTCGTAGATTTGGTCGTTGTAGGCGAAGGTGAAGATGTCGCCTTTGGTGAGGCAGGAGAAGTTGCGGAAGGCTTGCTCGAGGACGGCTTTGGGGTCGGAGATGTCGAGGAAGGAGGTGGATTGCGCTTGGAGCTTGATGAAGGTGCCGGAGGGGAGGTCGGTGGATTTGATTTGGAGGAGGTCACCGGGGTCGAGGGAGAGGGTTTGCATTATCTGGGACTGAGGTATCAGTTGGAGGTCTCTAGTGTAGGCAAGGATATGGTGCGGATACCCACCCAGTACGGTAAATATATCTTGCCCTCCTCCGCAATGAATTCCAGTACACCGGTATGCGTCATTTTCTCTTTGTTGCCGTTGATGAGCTCGAACAGCATGGGGTATGTGATATGTAGTCGTGTGAGCTTGTCGAGAGCACTTGGTGGCATGAAGACTTTCCCGCCGTGGTTGACGCTCTCGCGTTCGGGGCCAGGCAGCATGACCACGGGGTAGCAGCGGTAGTACTCGTCGAAGCGGGCGGAGGCTCCGCCGGCCATACGGCGCAACATAGAGGGTGGATACATGCCGTTCATCATGTCGTCGTCATCGGGGAAACCGGAGCGGAACTGAGGTTGTCAGTGAGTGCTGATTAGGCAGATATTGTCGGGGATTGATGCTTACCATGATGATGCGAGGAAGGAAGGAGCTTTTGGGAGTTTCACCCTTATGAATGGAAGCTTCGACCTGTAGCGTGGTTTAAAAATCTAAACCAGATGATGGACTTCAATCAGATACTAGAGGACAGCCTCGAGGTGGATAGCAGATGCGGATGTTCAAGAGTGTAGATGTACTAGTACATGGAAGCTTCATCTAGTGACGTTGCTTCGCGGCTTCAATTCCGCCCCTCTACACTCATGTAGATATCTCTTCAAATCACATCTACAACACATCCAAGCTCTAAATCTACTTCATTTGATGTGCTGACTCTGTTCCCATCCCATGTCCCAAAAATTCATCGTCTAAGCATCTTATACCCCACATGTCCACCCGCCGCCCAGCTCCCCGCCCCAAGCGCGGCGGCGAGGAATTCGCCCGCACCCACTACCTCGACGACGACGGCCCCTCCTCCAAGAAAATTCGCTTCGACACCCGCAACCCCTCAGCTCTAGCGCCCGACGCCCCCGAAGAAGACGCCATACTCGAAGCCGACGAGATCGGCAAGCGCGGGCAACATGCGAAGCGCAATGCAGTCAACATCGATGGCTACGACTCCGACAGCTCGAACGAAGGTTTCGACGCACGGGCTGCGACGAAAGCGAAAGAAGCGGAGAAGAACGGGAAGGTAGGGCCGGAGTCCAAGGATGAGGAGCAGGGTGATATGTTTGCGGACTTGGACGAGAATTTCAAGGATGGAGATGAGGATGAGGAAGTTCGTGGAGAGGGAAAGAAGCAGAGGAAGAATGTGAGGTTCTTGGAGGAGGATGAGATTGAGGGGCAGGTGGCTTCGAGTAAAGGTGGGGGCCATGTCAGTGCGGACTTCTCGATGTCTCGTGGAGGACTTGGTGGGCCGAATGCTATACTGCGAAGCAAGGATGGTGGTCACGAGAGTAGTAGCGAAAGTGACGTAGACGATGAGGAAAGAGCAGAGCTGGGAGATGTAGACGAGGAACTTGGCGCAGGGAGCAAGAAGGAACATGCACCAAAGCTGGATGCATTCAATATGAAATCAGAGCAAGAAGAGGGAAGATTCGACGCGCAGGGAAATTTTGTACGGAAAGCAGCAGACTCGGACGCAGTATTTGATTCGTGGCTTGAGGGGGTCTCGAAGAAAGACATGAAGAAAGCCAAGGACGCCGCGGACAAAAGAGATGAAGAGCGACGGCAGCTAGCTATCCAAAACGACGCGATGCTTACAAGGGAGATTCTCAGCGGGCTGTTACCACATCTGGAGCGAGGGGAGACTGTCCTTGAAGCTCTCGCTAGACTCGGCCGGGGCAAAGCAAAGAAGAAACCGAAATGGCAGAACAAGACCAAGGCGAAGAGGAATGGTGCAGAAGCTATGGACGTGGAAGAGCCTGAAGATCCTGCCGAAACACGACGGAGGGAAGCCGTCGAAGCAATTACCAATGCAGCAAACCAGCTACTCACTCGAGGCCAGGCGGAAGTGTACGATGCGGAGAAAGAAGCTCTCATGCGGCAGTTTCACCGCGAGACTGGAGAGGATTGGGTCGATTCGTCACAGAACGAGGATGCTGGAAACGATACAGAAGGCACGAAGCACTGGGAGTATCGGTGGTCGGACGCTAGAGACGGTGGAGAAGCGCATGGGCCGTATGATGGTTCTTTGATGGTTTCTTGGAACGATGCTGGGTACTTCGGTGACGGCGTTGAGTTCAGGCGGATTGGTGAGAATAGCGAGTGGAGTAGGTCTGCTGATTTCGTATGATACCCCATGCATCAATGATGCCTTTCGCAGTGTTGACTCATCTCTTCAACCTTATTTATACAGTCTATTGGCGTGGGAGCGGAAATCCCGGAAGTCCAGCTGCTTACTGCTGTAATATGAAAAATTTACAGAGAAGAGATATCGTGCACCAGCCGCTCGTCTGCTCACTTCAGCAATTCCCATCGATAGTCCAACCTTCTACCCGTTTCCTCTCCTGTCCATACATCTCCCCTGGCCACCATCCTCAAAGGCCAACGCTACCTCCATCTCCCTCTTCCCGAGCCTCCCCAGAAGCCAATCCGTCAGATTCACAACCCTGCTTGCCCTATCCCAGCTTCCCCCTTCCTCCGCATGCTCAATGGTATGGCTTATCACCCTCCCCTCCTCATCGAACTCAAATATGAAAATCCCTTGAAACTCCTCCCGATCACTAACATCGCCGCCCAGCCACTCCGTGATTTTGTCTACCTGCTCGCCTGCCCCTATGCCCCTATAGAAAGCATCCATACCCTTCCCTTTCGTTTTACCGCAGGTCTTCCAGCGAACGATGAGCCGCTCGGAGCCCGGAGGTGAGGGGTAAGAGAGAGAGCTGGACAGGGAGGGGCCGTATTTGACCATGCGCTCGGAGAGGATGATGAGTTTCACGTTGCCGACGATGGGGACGCGGCGCCAGGCTATGGGGGAGGTCCAGAGGGCGGCGTGGTAGGCGACGCGGCCAGAGACGGTGGGGAGATGGGGATGGGTGGAGGGAAAGAGGTGGAGGGTTATGTGGGGGGAAAGTATTTCAGTGGGGAGGGGAGAAGCGAGGAGGGTGGGGAGGCGGGATTGGAGAGTTTGGAGGGCTAGAGATTAATAGTCAGCCTATGAGTCTAGAAGGACTGGAGAACAGGGAGGGAAGCTAGATATGCGGAGGATCATAGGACTTGCTTTTGCCGAGCTTGAGTGTTCGCTCATCCGGGGGTTGATGCGAAGGGCCGTTGCCGTTGTCGAAAGACGCTCGCCCGGCCGGACCAGAGCTGGTGAACCATATCTGCGGGAAGATCTCGCGGTCTGAGCGGACTTGTGCCAGGCATCGGCGCTGTACGCCGGCTTGGTGGTTTATGGGAATGCAGATCTTGCGAGATGCAAGCACTGATGCAGAACAATCAGAGCGGAACCGACTTGGGCCTCTGAGCTTCCTCATCGACTGAGATATTGTGGAATCAAACTATGAGGCTCTGTAGGCGTGTATTTCTTCACGAACAAAATAGCTTGCTGCCCTACATAATCGCCGAACAGTCATGAATATTCGACTTTGTGACGTCATAAGCGCTTTGTTGATTTCTTCCGTGTCTTCTCATGACCTGTTGTTCAATGGAGACATACCTCGCTAGAGGCATCCCGAGCATGAAGCTTCATTACTTTGGTTAATACATTTCCACGATATTTTATAGCAATCTTTATCAATTAGTCGCGTGGAACACGACTGTGATTTATGCCACGAGGCTGAAGATGCAGAACTGCATGCACTGCGCCTAGCCTTTTGAATGCCTGCTTATTTCTCCGGACTAATGAAGGTAAATATTCTGTAGCTGAGAACAAAATCTACCCATTTCTTAAATATGTGCTCTCTCTCAATGTTCTTAGCCTTGGACCATCTCTTCATTATAAGGATGCGATTTTCCGTATAGGCTAAACTCCTTCTTCATCATGAGCTTTGGTTTCAGTGTCAGTGATCTTGTTCTTTCTGTACAGCTTGCGCACAATTTATGGCAGGAGGCCCGTGACGCTCCTGGCGACTTTCGAGCCGTATCTGCTGAAGTGGCCAGCCTCAAGCTTGTTTTCCAAGAGGTGCAAGAAACAGTCATTGGCCGAGACATCGAGCAGTCGAAGCAAGCGGAACTAGAACAATTAATGAATGGGTGCAACAGTGTACTTCTAGAGCTTCAGACGCTACTCCACAAGTACAAGCGTCTGGGGACTCAGAGCAGGAGAACGTGGGACAGACTCCGATGGGGCAAAGAGCCCGTCGAGAAGATTAGACTGCGTCTAGTCTCACACGTCAGTCTGCTCACCTCCTTTCGCGCTGGGCTACTGGGGTAAAGACTTTCCCAGAGAACGCCTCACATGTGATGGGCCTTGCTAATCCATTTCGTAGCGGAAGCCTAGCCCGTATCGAAAAGCTGCTGGAGCAGCTTACATTCGAACATCGAGCCGGCATGCGAGAGCAATCAGTTATATCGGCGCATTCGATCCAGTCTGCCCAAGAAGGAAACGACGCTGTGTGGCGCCAAATTGGCAGAGAGCTCGAAGATGTTGGGATCACTCAAGTCATGATTCGGGAACACAAAGATTTCATCATTAGACGGATCAAAAGTGCGCTGCAGAGCGATCGCTTTGATGAGGGCTCGCCGGTGTCAAATTCATACTGCGATACAGATTCATTAGGACCTAATTTAGAGCTATCAGGATCTCACATCAGCGCCGGCGATCAGATCGATGCTTCTGATTTTGGAGCAGACTATGGTGGAGGGATTGAAAGCGCTGACAGCATTGAGAGCTGGACAGCTGACGCCTCCATGTATGAGCTTGGCAACCTCGTCGAGATCCAGCAGACGGATTCAGTACAGGTGCATATAGAACAATTACCGAACCAGGATCGATTGAGAAATCTGGCGTGGGAGATAACGGCCAAGAATTTGAAGCGCTAGGAGGAGAAACAGGCACGGTAAGCCGGTCGTTCTGCACTCTTGGTCCTATGCTGGGGGCTAACAGCTCACCGTAGGCTACTAGTAAGTCTGCGAGCTATGAGAGAGCTATTGGCACTCGAACGTAGAACTCGCATCATTGTACCTGACGTCTATTGGAACATTTACGTTCAAGAGCACATCCGGGAGATCACCAACTCAGCGGTGGCGAAATAATTGTGGCCAAAGAGGATTAGATGAATCCCTCCAGCGCCTGCAGACGCACAGCTGCGTGATCGTGAGGTACGGGATAACTGCTGAGAAGAATTAAGGGGACCACACGGTCTTCGTTTCCTAATCTGCCACATGTCAAAAAGCGTCTCCTCCACTCTCCAGCGAAAACCAATGGTTCCCATACTACCGGAGTACTGTCCTGCACCAGCGAAGAATTTTTCTCATGTTCGAAGCAAACACACAGAATTTAATCTTAGACTATCAGACCAAGACTCTGCTCTTCTGACCAAATACCATGCATAGCCTGAATCTCACTGGCATGGCATTCTGACCGGCAACCTAAGCTCCAGTAGAACCGGGGAACTACAGAATTGTTCAGGATCATCAACTGTTCTACCAATATTTGCCTCCCCACTGATACCCTTGGAAGGCCTTCATCGACACCAAGAGAACATTCCACGTTTCATGTCTAAGATGCTTTTGTGCCAAGACGCAGTATCATAACTACATACTGCCGCCGACGGTGACGTTTTCCTGGCGAACCAAGTTATCAGCTGTCCCGAAAGAGAAGGGTAGTAAAGCGGTTTAGCAGAACTACCCACTCGGTGCCTGCACCTCAACCATCTATGGAACACTGTCTTGTGATAACGCGATTTCAGACTTTCACGGTCGACTTCTACCAACTATAGACCGCCGATATTGATGTCAATGCGCTTTTATCATATATTCGCCTTGCTTCGATACCTTCATATGATCGTTGTGTGCATCCGCACGAGGTCCTTGAGCCTTAAGAAGAGAAGAAACGAAGGACGTCGACTGAGATACTGATTTTGTTGACTGGAGAACGGTTTTTCTTCGTGAGATGCACGAGATGTGCTGGGCTCGACATGCGATGCAAATTGCGAGATGGTTTCGACACCCACGTAGCAAGCAAACCATAAGCCGAAATTAGAGTTATGGACATACCTTATTGGGAGTAGGCTAGGAGGTCTGGCAGGTAAGAGTAACGAGGGATATCACGGACATTCAACAGTGCAGAGATAGCGCAAAACGAGGATAGACAATAGCCATCGTACCAAGCATCACCTACGCCATCGAATCGTGATCAAGTAGCAAACATGTGCGCGCATCAGGGGAATGCTTTGAGAAACGCCTTGTAGTGGTAACGGGACCGCCACATCGCCCAAATAGAAGGGGACAAAACCGTAATTCCAGCCATAAAATACTGCCATAGGAGACCCGTCCTAACAGCATTTACCACCTGGCTTGCCTGAGGGATCTTGCGTCTTGGTAAGCTCAATGGGTTTGCGTTCGCCGATGGGTGCTTGGGCTGAGTCGCCGTTGTCGAGCGCCTTGCTTGAGACTATGCGGTAGATTTCTGCACAGGTGTATTAGCGTTACATAAGCCTCGTAGTCGGCGTAGAGGAAGTTACCCGTCAGGATATTCTGGAAGGCCAGCTCGACGTTGCTCGCATCCAACGCGGAAGTCTCGATGAACGATAGGTTATTGTCACCTATTCCCCATCAGCAACCACTCCCCTAAAGCGCACCCCAAATACACCACTCACTAGCAAACTGCTTCGCCTCCTCCGTCGGCACCGCCCTCAAATGCCTCAAATCGCTCTTATTCCCCACCAGCATAATCACAATATTCGCATCCGCATGGTCCCTCAGCTCCTTCAACCACCGCTGCACATTCTCGTACGTCTGATGCTTGCTAATATCGTACACCAGCAGCGCGCCCACGGCTCCGCGGTAGTAGGCCGACGTGATGGCGCGGTAGCGTTCCTGGCCCGCCGTGTCCCAGATCTGGGCTTTGATGGTTTTGGCATCGACCTGGATGGAGCGGGTGGCGAACTCGACGCCGATGGTGGATTTGCTGTCGAGGTTGAATTCGTTGCGGGTGAAGCGGGAGAGCAAGTTGGATTTCCCAACGCCGGAGTCTCCGATTAGGACCACTGAGGTGGGGGGTTAGTTTGGGGGGAGGATGGGCGGTCTTGGGGTAGTACCTTTAAAGAGGAACTGCGAGGCAGGGCGTTAGCGAATGACAAGGTGCAATACAGCAAGGGCCAAACCCACATCATACTCGTCATTTGCCATGGTTTAGAAAAGGAATGGAGAAGGGGAGGTGGTTTCTTTGATAACGACGTAGGCTCCCAGACTCGCTCGGTCACCTTCGTTTGAGCTACTCTTAATTAACTATGCGTATGACAGATCAGGCTGATGACGGCTGTTGGAAGTAAGTACCGAGCGTTTCCTTCGATGTTGCCTGGAAATAAAATTCTTTCGATATTGAGGGAGCTTCTCTTCCAGGGACGACCGAGTACAACGGCTGAAGATCATCATTAGCCGGTTTCGGACTAGCCTAAATTGATCGGTCGAAGGCGCCTTCTTAGAAGGTACTTTCGCGACTTCACGCGTTCACGACCCAAGGCAATAGCAATGCCAGCTAGATTCACTGCCTGCTGTCTACATCTGTGCCTAAAACGCTCAAGTGGAGATGTTGCCCTTGTTCATCAGTAATGAATTGAAGTCATTCTAGTATTTGCTTTCATGATCCGACCTTGAGGATTCAAGCTTTCTCCACGAATTCAGGTTCAGACGAATAGACTGGCCATGAATGACTTGTAAAAGCAACCCCTCATCCTCAAAGTAATAACGCATCCATATGCCTCTTCCTGCACATCTACAAGGCGTGTTCTTGCTCAGGCAACAGCTTGGAATCGTGCATGATATGCGGTGTGTGAGCTCAGCATAAATGTTGAGAAGGCCATCTTACTTAAGTCAAATTTGCACTTCGTTGAGGTGGGAGACGTCTCTTGCCTGACATACAATCCAAAAGTCTCTTTGTTGCCATCTCCTTAGCAAGCCATTGCCGACTACTTGTTGTCAAATATACGTTCCTTCAACTTCAACAATTTGATACTTTAGAAGTCGAACTTGCTTGGCCATGGCCAGAGCTGCAGACCTAGGCTCTCGCGAAACGAGCGAAGATGAATGTAACGACGATAGCATTTCCATTACCTCCAGTGCTGTCAGCGAAGAACGGGAGACCTATGTGCTAGAAGGGATCTGGGCTGAGCGCAACAATGACGGTGTCATGGAATACCTTGTTAAATGGGATGGTTATCCTGAAGTACGTAATACCTGGGAGACTCGTGAGAGTTTCCAAGATGAAGAAGATAAGACTTTCAAAGACTGGGAAGAGCAAAAGATGCGTATTAGTCGAAGCTACATCAAACCTTTCGACGTTGAAGCATTCGAGGACAGGTGGCATGAATGGCAGGAAGCTACACAGAAGCGAAAGATGCATCGACGTAACAAGAGAATACGTATGGGGTTGCCTGTCGCTCCATTAGAAATCGAATCCGATGAGGGCGAAGACACTGCCAGCAAAGAGAGTTTGGAAGAATCGGTATCCGACGATGAACGACCGACCAAGCGTAAGAAACGGCTGCAACGGCAGACCAAGGAGGTCTCTTCTCTGTCGGAAAATGATGCTATGAATGTAGAGAGCTCCCCAGAACCTACCGCGCCGGCACCTCGTCCGTGGAATTCTACACAACAGAGTGCTCTGATTAACGGACTTGAGCGCCTGAAAGGCCCCCAATGGACTAATATATTGTCGATGCATCATTCAATTCTCAAGGAATTCACGGCCTCGGATCTTGAGAACCAAGCTCGCGTCGTCAAGAATCAATTCAAAGAAAGCGGTAGAGCAATCCCTCTATATCTGCAATCTATTCCGGACAAGCCTTTATCGAAGACAGTTATGAGGGCAAAGAACAAAACGGGCAAGAGCAGTCGGACCCAGTCTAGAGAGCAAAGCATTGCAAAGAAGACTAGTGACGACAACACAGACACATCTGTCGATTCATTCATGGAAAATCTCAGAAAGAAGAATCGGACAGCTTCAATTAAAAGAGCAAACAAAGCTTCGTCTGCCGCCAGAGGAACCGATCAACAGACCAGGCAACAGGCAAAATCTAAAGCACAGGAACCGGCAAAGAAAGACAAAACCAAGGTAGTGAATGGAGCGCCATCGATATCAGTCAGCAAGCCGACGTCTGCTACTCCGCTTGCGCAGATATTGGATGCTCGAGTAGCAACCCCGCAAGGCACGGCGAAAGCACCGTTGTCAGCAGCGTCAAGGCCGAGGCCAGCCCCGGGTAGAGCACCCACCGCAGTTCCGCGGGGCGGCATAGGAAGAGGTCCTCGGCGACCGAAACCATTGATGAAGAGAAGCTCCTATATGCCAAAGACGCCGGTCACTGGGAATCTTCTGAGTAATTGGGATAAGGGAAAGGTTCGTGGCAACTCGGGCCTGGCCTTGAAGCACTCGGCTCGTAACATCGACGGGCCAACGAAAGCCTACGACAAGCACTCCGTTCGCAGGAGAACTGTCATGAAAGGTCGCACAGAGCCAATGCCTGATGTGACTAGTTTGCATTTCATCGACCCGAAGGATGGAAAAGCTGTGAAGGAGCCTGTTCGCCGACCAAGTGAAGGGACCAGTAAGACCGCGTATCAGATGATACAAGATAGCTTGAAAGAGGCTCCACAAGACACGACAACCAGTAACAACGGGTCGTGGATGGATACGATGGACAATGAAATCACGGTTGAGCCGTCAATGGTTGCACAAGTACAGCCGGATCAGGCGCCGAAGCAGGCACCACAAGCACCCATGAGACCTGTCGAGCCCGCGACCAAGCGCGTCTCGATACCTCTAAGTGCCTACATGCAACGGTCACAGGCTCCTCCACCTCCTCCTCCAGCTGCACCCCTAGCCCCTATGTCAGCTCCAGCTTCAGCTCCCGCGCCAACCCCAGCACGTCCAAATCCCTTACAGCAACCGCCAATCCCCCAGCCTAACAGAGCTGAATCAGCTCGTGAATTCGTCAAAGCCCCACAAATTGCCTGGCCTTCGAGTATCACTATCCAGCCACGTCCGCAAGCATCCTCACCGCCAATTGGCCCGCGATGTCCACAAGGCTTTAAACGACCAAGCAGCCCAAAAGGTCTCGAGAAAATAATTGCTGATATGCGGAGAAGCGGAGAATACAATCAGCAGACTAATCAGCAGACTAATCAGCAGACTGCTAATCATTATGGTCCCGATGCTCCAGAGGCACACAATCAGATGAATAGCAATGATATGTCGGATATCCATGGAGATATGTACTCGGGACCCGGACGTGAAATGGTGGGAGCGGCAAGGTGGCGAGGGCTGGAGCGGCCAGCTAAGCAACTGGTGCTGAGTTCTACTGTTCCTCGAACTGGGGGTCGACTAGAGATGTGGTACTCACATATGTGCACTGCCGCAGACTATGAAGCCCATTTCCACACTTCCACTTCCAACTATCACGGATCAGGCTTCGTGGTGCCGTTCCACAAGTCCGTGGCGGAAGTGGGTGCTTTTGCAGAGGTCCTCAAACTCAATGTCTCTGGGGGTGTGTTTCTCAGCAATGAGTTCTCCATGATCATATTTCCGACAAACTCTGAGGACTGGCAATTTCTCGATCGACAATTTCCTCCTGTTCCTGGTGTAGCTTTACGCTTCGTTGTCAGGGCTCCTATACACTACGTACAAGCAAAGGCTTCGGAACATTCCTCACGCAGACAAAGGATTGAGAAGCGCATCATCAAGAGGGGCAAAAAGATCAATGTTCCCAGCGGGCAAGGCATCAACACTGTGATGCGCATTCTCTACGAAATCGACTACTCCCGCCTTATTCAACAAGCGCCCCCAAAAATATCAGCCGAATGTTCCAAATTCTTCCTTCTCTTTCCAAGAGAAGCAAAGGACGAGCAAGATCTCGTTGTCCAATTCCTATCCGCCAACAACGCCCTCGAAATCTACACCTACGACCCCAACAGCAACGACGCCGCATGGAGCTACTTCTACCAATCCGTCGACGCAGGCGTCATCATCGCTCACTCCTCCTTCTGGCAATACCACCTCATCCCGCATTTCGCCCACATCCTCAAAAAGTCCATGAATGTATGGTCGCTCTCGCTCCGCCGCGACCCCAATATGACGCATCCGCATCTCACTCGCCTCCTCCCCCACGGTTGCATGCTCCTCCTCACCGACTCCCTCATCCTCCTCCGCCCCCGCGACGCCGTCCGCCTCCTCGCCTGGTTCCGGCTCCGAGTCCTCGTCGACAAGCCCGCCGGCACCTGGAAAATCGTCACCCGCCCCGGCCTGCGCAACTTCTGCCTCAACTGCTGCAATGAGCGTAATGACGACGAGGAGGGCAAACGCTTCGTAGAGATCTATCAAGAAATCGTATTAATGCTCGACGCCGACGAGCTCTACGATTTCGACGAGGATCGACCAAAAGACGAGGCGCCCATCTACTGCATGCCGAAGATCAAATCCTTCAACACGAAAGTCGGGCGCCGGGTGGACTTCAACCGCAACCTCGACCACGCCGCTATAGCGAAGAACGACGAGGTCCTGGTCGAGTTCTTCGCCGGCTGGGCGAGCTGCAATATCGAGCACTACCGCCGCTTCTACATTATCACGGGCTTCGAGGACGCGTCCCCCTACGGTAAAGTGGCGAGAGATAGATCGGCGGAGAAGTACAGCTTCCTGGAGATTTTCCATCCCGACGTCTTTCACGCCAAGATCAAGGTCCCGAGCCAACAGGCACTGGATGTGCTAGCGGCGCAGAAACATAAGGAAATTATTGCCGAGTACGACCGTCGCGATGCGGAGGTGGATGCGGCGTCGAAGCGGGATGATGAGGAATCAGCGGCTCAGGAGGCGGCGAGGAAGAAGGAATGGGGGCGGATGTGTGAGGGGAATTTGAAGCTGAAGGAGGGGTATGAGGCGTTGGAGAGGGAGTGGAGTGATGAGGCGGAAGCCGAGGGGCGGAGTGAGAGCAGTGAGTGGGATGAGTGGAGTAATGACGATAGCTCGAGTGCTGAGGAGGGGGACGTGGAGATGGGCGGGAGGGGAGCAGAGGATGTAAAGGAGGACGAGGAGATGCTGACGCCGAGTGAGAGTAGCGGGATCAGTGACAGCGATGACAGCTCTAGTGAAGAAGAAGTCTAAAGGCAAGCTAAGCGTTCGGCAAACCAAGAGGTAAGCTCAAAGACCAGACTTCGGGCTTGTGGAAAGCCAATGGATATGAGCAGAGGCATAGAACTGAATAGTCGACAGAAAGGATATGCTAGATGTCCAAAAGTAGATACCAAAGACAAGTATCTACCCTCCACAAACCCCAACGGCGAAATACAGGGCCCATAGACCCCCCATCTGCCCACGAACGAGCAGCAACACCAGGACAAGCTCGATAATCCCCCCGAGCGTGGTTCCTCTCTCAAACAAAGGTACATACCCCTACAACCTGTCAGGAAATTCCACGACCGACACATCTGTCCCCACTCCTACCTCCCACCACTCCCACATCCCACACCCCCCTCCCACCACCCACACATCCCCACCCCCCGCCCTCACTTCTACCTCCCATCCAAACAAACAGAACCAACCCTCCCATCACCCACCCCCTCCAACAAACCTCCTCCAAAGCAAAAAAAAACAGAAAACCAATGCTATCAAAGAAGGCAACAAAACTTAGTATCTCTCGCACACCCAGCTCGCAGGGGGCTTGGTGATATTGCTTCTTCTTGAACGCCGAGAAGCGTGGACGGTTGTTGTGGGTGAGAGGGAATGACGTGTGTTTGGGATGTGGGTTTGGGGATGAGGAACGGAGGGTACGGTGTGGGCTTTGCTTGGGGGGGGAGGGATGTTGGGTGGGGACGGGGGGGGGGTGTAGTAGAGATGTAGTAAGAGAGGAAGAGAGGGGGGGGTATGCCATGTGGCCTGCCAGAGGGGTAACAACCTCGCGGAGTTGTAGATGAGGACTAGGGCGATGGAGGAGGGGATAGTGGAGTAGGTGGATGGGTGAGGCGTGAGAGGGTGGAGAGGTGAATGGGCTGCTACCCGTACGAGAGGACGTTTGGCAGGGGGGGTTGGAAATGTGCGTGAGGGAACGAGGGGATATGGCAGAAGGCTCTGGAACGTGCAGCATGCATGTAGAACAAGAATGGGTTCGAATCTGTAGACTTGTATGAATGTGCTGCGCGAGAAGGACTTCTGGCTAGGCATCTAGCTAGGTATTGTGCCGTCGAGAATAATCTTGCCAAATCAAAGGTATAAAAAAAGGTGACGGTCCCTGGACCGTTGAAGAGAACCTCACCGACTAAAAGGTATTAAAGAATGGAAAAGTTCCCAGACCGTCGAGTAGTGTCTTGCCGACTGAAAGGTATTGAAGGCTGTCAGTCCCCGGACCGTCGAGGAGAACCCCACCGACTAAAACGTATTCAAGGATGAAGAAGTCCCCAAACCTCCATGCCAGCCTTTTCTTGGGATGTCGATCCTCACCCAGAGCCTCTACAGGTAAGCCCCCGTCACCACTCCCAACTCCCCCTCCACCACCTGCGCCCTCACCGCGCCTTTCTCCCCGCCCCTCTCCTCCACGACGAAGTCCACCGTCTCCCCTACTGTTTCCCCGTTATTCTCGAACCAATCTTCAGTCACCCCATCCACGAACCCCGTCACGACTTCCTCATCCGGCCCTGCGAAATGCCCTTTGCGCACTTTTTCATCCAGCCACTCGATCGCATTGCACATCGTAAGCCACGCGTGGGAGTTTGCTTTTGTAGCCGATGTGCCAGGCGCGCCGCTGACGTGCTCGTATAGCCAGAGGATTTGATCGGGCGGTAGCTTGAGCATGTCTTCCACGACGTAGTAGTGCGTGATTTCATCGCCCCAGCCTCCAGCGGCCAACCAACTCGGGTCTTCACGTTTTGAGGAATTGAGCGAAACGAAGGTGGAAGTTGTGCGGTGTGAACCGTGGGGGTAGCGTGCTTTATGACGGCGCCTCACGGTTTCGTCGCTGGGGCAGATGTGGTATGCTACTAGGTCGCGGAGGATGGCGTGGGCGTCGAGCAGCTCTGCTAGCTCGGAAGCTGGAAAGGGTCGCAGGACCGCGGCGCGGGAGCGGATGATGGGGGGCTGGAGACGGGTCCGGCTCGTGTAGGATGGGTTATGGAAGGCTTTGGTGTAGAGCCAAAGGCGGTAGATAGCACGGCGGAGACGGTATGCTTCGTTGGAAGTAAGGAGGCGGCGAGAGGAGCTAGAGGCGCCGCGCCATTTCTGGGCCGGGTAGAGGAGTACGAGTTTGTTGGCGACGCGGCCGACTGTGAGCAGACGCTGGAGGAGAGCAAGGGATTGAGGCGGTGCTGGGCGTGGGAGGTGCACAGGTTGACTGGCATTGTGTGTTACGAGGCGGATGGCGTCGCGGAGGGGGCCTAAGCAGTTCAGCAATCAGCAACTATTACGAAAGATCTTGGAGATAATCTGGGCCTGGATATTGCAGAATTCCAATGCTATGATAAGGACGTCAACAGAGGGGGTGTATGGAGTTTTGACTTACCCAGTTGAGTCTCTGCAGCAGCATAGAGAATCGGAAGGTGGTTCGAGGTCTGGGAGACCCGGTGGAGCCGATAGGAGGTTGCCCCAAGGTTAAGGGCATCTATCATAGAATTGCAAGAGTAGAAGATTTGAAGTAGCAACTCGTTTGCAAGATCGGTTAGCACCATACTGTGCACTTGATTCTGTGGTGTGGGCAGTTGCTCGTCCTCGAATGGGGTGGTTTTTTAGGACTCTTTTTGGTAGGTTTTAGTGTTGTGTAGTACGACAATCTGATTTTCTTTCCTAGGCAACAATGCCCTCTCCCCAATATCAAGATGTAAGAGAATATCAAAAGAAAAAGAACAATCGACACAGTAACAAGTTCAGCTACTGTTGCCGACGACAACGACCGCGGATTAGCTTCTAAACACCCCTCCTTTGGGGCTATGACTTTGAATGGATGAAGAAACATCTTGCGATGTTCTTCTGGCATCTGACAACGTACGCATGGCCAGCCTGTGAGGGCTGAGGGTGTTTGGTAGCTTCATGATTCCGATGATCGAGAAGCAGAGGTTGGAATCACCCGCAAATACTTTTCGTTATATCGGCTACTGGTGGCGCCGGGCCGCGCCGTGCGCTTGCTGTATGATACCTCCATTGGTACTCCGTATTGGGTATGGATTTGTTTTACTAATATTGGTGTCCCATCTTCTAAGTCTTCTCCAAACCGAGAATTGTATGAGCCTGCTGCAGGAAAGCCTGTGCTAGATCCCACAATTTACCTACCCCCATAGGAGCAGTCCGCTCAATATCTTACACAGTGATCAAGGGTACTTTCCCTAGAATGCTGTCAAACCGTCACCCGGTACTCCCTTCATCGCCACAGTCAGGCGATCCGTTCATCTCTGACCTCGATCGATCCTACAACTGTGGTTTTGATTCTTGCCTCAATAAATTCCTGCACCTCTTCCTTGTGAGCCATTAACATCCCGTTAAGCCCTCTACCATACGACTTGACGAGATTCCCGTAGCGCTTGGAAAGCTTCTTGGGCCCGGAGATGCTGTAAATTGCATTGTCCTCGGAAACGAACACCATCGACTTCTAATGAAGACTTTTAGTAAGAACTTTCTCAGAGTAACAATCGAAGCCAACGAGCATGACTTACTTGACGATACCACTTTGAGAGCCAGTAGGTGTTCTGGTCTGACGCTACGTACAGACCACCTTGATTCACGAAGTTGATAATTCCTGTGATTCTTTGAAGCGATGTTGCTAATGTCGAGGATCAACCAACTATGCAAGACCTGTGGAAAGCTGTAGGTGGACAAACCTCGATTGTCCAGCAAATGCAAGAATGCAGCGTATGGTTCACCAACTCCGACAAGGAATATCTCGGTGCTCTCATTGATGCTGCTGAGATGTTAGGAGATCATCTAAGTGTATTTTTCGATGTTTGAAACGTGCATACTCGAGATAATTTTCCCAAAGATATATCATGAGCTTGTTGGCAGCCTCGCGGAGTTGTGATCTGTCCGTTACGAAGAAACCGTCGTCCTCCTGTAGTGAAGTCAATATGTGTTCTGGCAAAGATTTCAACAGGCACCCACGTCGATGCCGGTCAGATGTTTGGGTATGTTAACATCTATGACTGCGTAGCCTCTTTGAGCGGCCCAATCGATATAATACTTTAATCCATCAGCCTTTCAGCGGTCAGCAAATGAAGGGTCATGATGGTTTGCAGCCTCAATGATACATACTAGCCAGGAATTATGCGTGTCCAACTCGTGGGTGTTTGGATCCGGTGTTCCGAGGATATCAGGCCTGGAGAAACATCAGCTTTGCGAAAATATTTTTCCTTTAGAAGGGCATACGGCTCATGGAAAAAGAGAACCAAGGGCACCTTGTGTGCATAATTGTGTCTATAACACTATCAGTATACGTGCTAGGGTGTCTATCCTGTTTTGAATACACACGTAGCAAGAATCTGATTTTCGAAAGACTTCGACAAATCGTCTTTGAAAGGGTGTAGCGGAAACATTTTGTGCTTGTCGAACATCTTGGCGGCTTGATAGTAGCGAATAGCATCTGAACAGATCAGTTTTATGTTCGAAACGTCGTATCGATTGATGACCCACCATGAAGGCGTTCACCGCCGATACTATCAGTGATTTCTGCCATCGCTTTAGCATCATGTATAGTAATAGCCAACGTTACAGGATGGGTCTCACCCTTAGTCAAGTCCTTTGGCTCCAGACACCGCCAGTATCTCGATTGGTACATAGCTACCATTTGTACCGTTTGCAGACCAGCATTTGTAGGTCTAGTTTCCTCAAGCCGGTCAGGCGGCTCACCCATGAGCACGCGTGTAACTGCTAGTGCAGAATTTGCGATAGCGGCGAGATTGTAGCCACCTTCCAGACAGACAGCCAGTCGACCTTCCGCAAGTGACATGAGCATATGAGTCATATGCGCATAGCCTGCGGGAGAAACGAAGCAACCTCCCAACATATCTCCCTGAGCGGCGTCAAAGCCAGCAGCAATAATAACAAGATCAGGATTGAACTCGAAAGCTACCGGCATGATGACTTGCTGGAATGCGTACAGGTAATCAGCATCACCCATGCCTTTTGAAGGCCAAGGTATGTTAATGTTGAACCCGACGCCCTTACCGAGGCCACAGTGTTTGTGGTTACCATACTCTGATCCTGGATAAAACAGCCCACCTTCGTCGCGAAAAACGTGGATGGATACATAGAGAACATTGGGATCCCACTCGAAAGCTTTCTGGATTCCATTGCCGTGATGGACGTCCCAGTCTATGATGAGTATCTTTCTGCACTTGTCGCCATAGTCTGCCTGGCATGTTCGTGCTGCGATCGCGACATTGTCGAAGAAACAGAATCCCATTGGTCCTTCAGGCTCAGCATGGTGTCCTGGAGGCCTAATGACTGCAATACCGTTCTTGATCTGTCGGTTCGTGACTGCTCTACAAACTTCAATTGCTCCTCCAGCCGAAAGCAGTGCCGACAAGTTAGTCAGCTGATTAAGGTAGATCGAGTCAAATAGCTTCTCCCACTCCAGTAACTTTGTTTCACTGGCGTCTGGGCGGCATTAGTCAACATCTGTCAACTTGACAACTGGGTTCACCTACTGCGTAAGCCATCCATGAACGCATAGTGCTTCGCGTTATGCACCAGGCAGATTTCTCCAGCTGTGGCATTTCGGGCCATCACACGGGCTAGGGGCTGGGGTACCAACGGCCTCGTTGACATAGGATCATTTACGAGACCGGCGTGGCAGAGCGCTTGATAGATTTCAAAGATCCGACGTGGATCCTCGGGATGATGGTCGTCGGCCCTTTGATGGGGCTGAAGCTCGCAATGAAATCGCATCCGTACATCGTAGCAGAGTCCTGTTGGCAACATTGCGACCTGTAGCTGATGACGCTTGGGCCTGTCTTCGTCGATTTCTGGGCTGGATGAAGGCATAGAAGCTGGAGTGCCGTTCGATGGTGAATCGATGCTCAGAACGGAATGAATCTGTTGGACAAGTCCCGAGGGATCTTCGGAATTGTATCTGGCACGCTTCAGAGACGGATTCAGAGAATTATCACGGCTTCCTGGTGTAGGGCTTCGTGTAAAAGCTTGAGACCCATTCAGAGTCACAGCTCCAGACTGTGCTAGTGGTATGGCAGAGCTGTTCGTATGAAAGGGTGTGTCTTTATGCGGTTGTGAAGCATCATCTCTTGTGAATGACTCTGCTATGCCTAGCATAGGCATGTCCTCCATTGAGACCTCCATCTATGATCGTATGCAAAGCGTACCACGACGACAATACACCACTCCTCAGTCCAGCATGAAACAGGAATAGCCCACGCCGGCTATTGCAGCAGGATACATCTTCCCCGCATCATTGATGGACCCCAACTTCGTTGACAGCTATTTTGGTGGCTGGCGAAAGAAAGTCTTTTCTGGAGCAATTCAAGTCCTGTGAGACATGTCTAGCTTTTGTAGGATTTTCTCTGGCTTAACAAGTCTATATAGTACAGACAAGCCACTTGATCTCCAAACTCACTCTACGATGCTGTTCGTCAGTAGTGTTCATACGATAGGGTAGCAAGTATGCAAACATCCAAACAAAGTACAAAGTCGAAATGCTTCCTACCTTCCGCTAACCCAGCCAACCATTGGTGTCAGGTTCAATATGGTGACACACAATCTGATTTTGAGGACTCTACAGTGGACAGAGTCGTGTCCAAGAAATCACGGGCAACTTCTTTATGCTCAAAGCAGAATTGGATGTACTCGGAAGAGTTACCGAATATTGAGAATCTGAACGTTTCTGCTTCGTTTCGAGCACACGTGTAATCCAAGCTAATCCCAAGATAGGCTAGCGGTAGGAAAAATTACATTCTTACGGTACGACTACCCATAGTGTGCTACCGAGCCCAAGGGGGAAAACCAATCACATTCCAGCTGTGACTCTGAAATGAGCCAAAATTGTGGGCTCAGTAAAGGGGCATGCAGCAGTCAAAATATGTTCTCGTTCGCATTCGTCTGGCCACCTATTCGTAATATGATCTCTAGCCCACTTTTCTAGGTCAGACTAAACCGAGTCATCGTCGGTTCCACTCCTTCGCCATTTTCTTTTCCCTACTTGGAGTTGTCCACCTTCGAAATGTAGGCTAAGAGGGGTCAGCAACGATTTCAGTATCTTGATTACGCACAACGTACCAAGGAGATCCAGCACACGACGGGAATAGCCCCACTCATTGTCATACCATGCGACTAATTTGACAAAATGGTCGTTCAAGGCAATGCCAGCCTTGGCATCGAAAACACATGAATGACTATCGCCGTTCAAGTCAGAGGAGACGATTTCATCTTCGGTATAAGCCAAAATGCCTACACCGAGTCAGCACAACGAGAATGCTAGCACACGTATGCTCCGTTCTACAAACCCTTGAGTTCTCCCTCGGCAGCCTTCTTCATCGTCTCTTTGATTTGTTCGTAGGTAACGGACTTCTCCAGGCGACAGGTAAGATCAACCACGGACACGTTGGAGGTTGGGACACGCATCGACATGCCAGTAAGCTTGCCATTGAGCGAGGGAATGACTTTGCCGACGGCCTTGGCCGCACCAGTGCTACTAGGAATGATGTTCTGAGCAGCAGTACGTCCTCCTCTCCAGTCCTTTGCGGATGGTCCATCAACTGTCTTCTGCGTCGCAGTGTAGGAATGGATAGTGGTCATCAAGCCTTCGATGATGGTAAAATTGTCATGCATGACCTTTGCAAGAGGGGCAAGGCAATTCGTCGTGCAGGAAGCGTTGGAGATGACTTCGATGTCGGACTTGTACTCCTTCTCGTTCACGCCCATAACGAACATAGGCGCATCGGCGGAGGGGGCCGAGATGACAACCTTCTTGGCGCCACCCTTCAGATGACCGCCGGCCTTCTCAGCGGTCGTGAAAACTCCGGTGGACTCAACAACATAGTATGCGCCAGTCTCTGACCAGGGGATATCGGAAGGGTTCTTTTCCGTGTAAAATTTGACTCTCTTTCCGTTAACGATAAGGTCGTTGCCGTCCACTTTGACATCGCCATCGAAGCGACCGTGTTGAGTGTCATACTTCAGCATATAGGCCTGGCGCGATCCGATGTCAGTCCAGTCCATGCAATAATTCTACACATGACCTTCACTGGTGTACATGGCGAACGAGGGAAACGTACAGCGTACTTGGGCTCAATGAAGGGGTCATTGACAGCCACGACATCGACCTCTCCATGCTGAACACTGGATTTTCAGTAGTAGTGAGCATTAACGTGTCTAACAGCTTGGCCTGCCCGATAGCGATAGCGGGGCACAGGGGCACCTACGCATTGCGGAATACCTGATAGCTATTAGGAACGGGATAATGCGATGCTGGACCGATGACTTACAATTCTTCCAATACGACCGAAGCCGTTGATGCCGACCTGGCTTTGTGAGCTTGATGATCCTGCTAGCTTGTACTGACGCATACCTTGGTCTCAGGCATAGTGCGAAGCTATAGATGATTGAGTTGAGCTTCAAGACGACACAAAATTTGTTAGACTTACTGGGTGAGGTAGATCAGGAGCTGTATTTGTAGAGAGGGTTAGGTACTTGGTGAGTATGATGGATTGAAGAATTGTTGAGAGAAAGAAGAAAAGTTAGAGGGGTTTTGTAAGTTCGAGGCGGTTGTGCCTTCTCAGCAACTTTCGGCCCGAACGTCATGGGCCTAAGAGGCCGCTGTAGCATCCCACCTGCGCACAACCGGACTTTCATACGGGGCTGATTCTCGACGACTGTACTTGGTACCGTAGTACCATAATAGGTACGCCAATCGGCCGTGCGGATCAATAGGAAGTGATACCTACTTAGTCTGGTCGCACAGGTCACCGGCATCCTCCGACTACTGCAAAATGCCTCAATATGTGCTGTTTATTCATCCGTATTGCTAGTATTGTACACGAGGCTGCGACCATCAACGTATTACAAATCCAAGCCTGTCTAGATGTAGCTCGGCTGGCTGACACGACCTACCAAGGCCGCGAGTGACGGGGTTAGCTATAGTGTAGATTCTTCGGCCAGGACCTTGGGCATGAATATGTCAGCTGATGAGGTATTGTTTGCTCCAATGACCGAGAGTGACTCACTATTGCTGTTCGTGTTGGCAGATAGACCTGGACGAAATTCTTTCGTTCATTCCATGTGAATGGTGTCGTGAAAAACCTCGTCCCCTTGGCGTTCCTCCCGAAGCCTCCAAATGCGGCGTCATCTGTGTCCAGAACAATCTGATATGTCCCGGCTCGTTCGACCCCCACCCGATAGTCGGTGAAGCTCTGAGTCGGATTGAAGTTGAAGATCCATAGCAGTCCGGCTCGTTCGAAGACGATCACTTTATCCTGCTCGTTCTTCAAGCTGACATACGCTTGTGGCGAGTGCAGCCAGCCGTATTTCTCCTCCGTCCATTGCATCTTACTGTCGAATTCGTTGAGGAGCTTGTACCGCAGCAACTGGTCATCTGGCAGGTTGAATTGACGACGAGCGTACAAATAGCTGTTGTCATTGCCGTCGCGTGGGAAGTCGAGCCATTCCGGATGACCGAATTCGTTCCCTTCGAAATTAAGATAACCTTCACCGCCAAGGCCATGTGTGATGAGTCGAATCATTTTGTGCAAGCTAAGCCCTCGCTCGATCACGGGCGTGAATTCTGTAAGTATCGACATGTGGGTGTACATTTCCTTGTCGCACAACCACATAAGCAGTGACTTGTCTCCCACGAGCCTGGTTGTTCCACGTCAGCTGAATTACACTCTGCGTGAAAGATATGACATACGCTTGATCGTGACTTTCGGCATACGCAATGGTCTTCTCTCCATGCCTTCTATTCGTAAGCGTGAAGGCCAAGGCACCCATATCCCACTCCGAGTCTTGCTTCTCCTTGAGCCATTTGATATACAGGTCAGGAATGGCCATCGCGAGTCGATAGTCAAATCCGATACCACCAAGAGACAACGCAACACACAACGCGGGCATGCCGGATACGTCCTCAGCGATCGTAATGCAGTTCGGGTATAGATTATGTAGCAATTCGTTGGCTAGCATCAGGTAGACAACGCCATCTTCGTCAACATTCGGTCCAAAGTATTCATGATAGCCTCCCGAAAAGCCGCTATCAATCGTTAGCTTGCATTGGGGGAACTCGAAGGAAAACCTCACGTTCCAACGCCATGATGGGTGTAGAGCATGCTTGTAACGCCGTCAAACCGAAACCCGTCGAATTGGTACTCCTCCATCCAGAATCGCAGATTGGATAATAGAAATCTCAACACCTCGTGACTTCCATAGTTGAAGAGACGGCTGTCCCAAAGCTCATGCTTGCCTTTAACACCTCCATGGAAGTAAAGATGGTCAGATCCGTCAAATTCATTCAAGCCGTCCATCGTGTTTTTAGAGGCGTGACTATGCACGACGTCGAGAAGGACCGTGATGCCGAAGCCATGTGCTGTATCAATAAGTTCTTTCAGATCTTCTGGAGTTCCGAAGCGACTACTAGCTGCAAAGAAGCTGTTGACCTGGTACCCAAAGCTGGCATAGTATGCGTGCTCCATGATGGCCATTAATTGAATCACATTGTATCCTAGATGATGTATTCGAGGGATGATGTTATGCGTGAACTCCTTGTATGTCGTTATGCGTAGTTCTGGCGAAGAAATCCCCACATGGGCTTCGTATATCCGAGCACTCTGGGGTTTGGGTGGTCGAGGATTCTTGAACACGTAGCGCTGATCTTGAGGTGGATGCCACAATACTCCATCATAGACCGGCGAAACATTGAGATCCTGTGTGACCCTCGTGATCCATGCCGGTATGCGTTCAATGCGTTCGCCCGATGGGATGACCATAGATAACTGTGCAATCCTTAGTAAAAAGTTTTGTATATCGCAGAATTCCAACCACCTTGATCTTGCTGTTGTGTGGGATAGCAAGCTGACCATCTTTTGCCGGTAGTAAGACTTCCCAAACCCCATACTCGCCCCTAGTCATCGGCGTGGCTTCTCTGTTCCAGCCGTCTGCCAGAAGATAACCGGTCAGCAATGGTGGTCTTTGATGCTGCAGAGACGAACTGACTGAAGTCTCCAATAACATTTGCCTGAGTGGCATTTGGGGCCCATTCCCGATAGATAATGTCCTGATTGGGCTTGACAATGAGGCCATACTTCTCGTAGCCTCTACTGAACTTCTCCAGTCCACCTTCGGTCTCATTGATAGTCTTGATCCACTTCTGAGCGTGAGAGTAACGGCTTCGCAGGGCATCTTTGAAAGGGGAAAGCCAAGGGTCGAGCTGAACGACGCCTGTGGAATTGTGAGCAAAGCAGTCAATTGGATTTCCTGGGGACCCTTACCGGTGCCGTCTGCTGCGACCTTATCGCCTGCTGGATCTGAGAGGATTGAGTTTTCAGACGCATTGTTCAATGCCGAAGTAGCCATGATGGCTGGGCCCTCTCCAACAGTCTCAATCGATCGTCAGTCAAACGATATCCAGGCTCTATTGGATGCACCTGAGTAGATGCTTGAGCTGGTGTCTGTGCAACTTCGAGCGAGACGCCTCCATGGGGCCAAACAACGTCTGGCTGTAAGGTATCTGTTGACATGGCGGGGTCCTCGCAAAGCTTTCCCCTCGAGCCCCTCCATCCAAAGCCTTTGAAAGCTAAACACCCAACCAGCCAAAACGCTTCTGCACTCCCGCCGCGGCTCCGCGTCATCGTGCAGAGCAAACCAGAATCCCGGTCGGTGCAGGGGCCATCGATATGCAAGTCACGTGCCGCTTGTCATCCGGACCTAGATGTGGAGAAAGCAATTGACCCACTTGATTAGAACTACGACTTCACGGTATAGCTCTGTGGCTGTTGGGTCCGGATTGCAAGGAGTATGCCCGCCGATCGTTACTGGTAGCGACCCTCTCGCCGGCATTTTCGGGCAGGAGCAAACATCTCAGCATCGCATTGCCACCAAGACCTTGCAGCTAAGCAGGCAACATGGCTTCTTTTACCGTCACCGTTAAGCCTCAAGCTCGGTCATCCTATATAGCCTTCTCCTACATATACCGAACTTTCGCGACTTCGTCCGCACCGCAGTCATCATCGCAATTCAGGCGCTCCGATTTCACAGGCCAGCCATTTACAGGTAGCTATGAGCCTGACCAGAAGACATATGGGCCGCTTGGGGATGCGTCAATTCTGGGAGCGCCAAAGCTCACGCCGAGAGTACTCAAGCAGCACCTGGACCAGTTTGTTGTGGGTCAGGAGAGGGCGAAGAAGGTACTGAGTGTGGCGGTCTACAACCATTATCAAAGAGTGCAGGAACTAGAACGGCGAGAGGAGGAGGAAGAGCAATTACTGCAGCAGAGATTGAGGAGAGAAATGGACGATGGGCATCCGTTAGAAGGTACAATCGTCTCTGATGGTGCCGGAAACAAGTACTTATATACGTGCAGACGAATTCCCTGGCCATAGACAAGCCATACCTTTACATCCGCCTACGTCATCCATTGGTAGCCCTCCTTTATTCGATCCCTCGCCCACCACGCTCGACAAGACGAACATCCTTCTCCTCGGCCCTTCAGGTGTCGGCAAGACTCTGATGGCCAAAACCCTTGCCCGCGTTCTCTCCGTCCCGTTCAGCATGTCCGATTGTACCCCCTTCACCCAAGCCGGTTACATAGGCGAAGACGCCGAGATCTGCGTCCAACGACTCCTCGCAGCCTCGAACTACGATGTCACAGCCGCAGAACGTGGCATCATCTGCCTCGACGAAATCGACAAGATCAGCACCGCAAAAGCAAGCCATGGCAAAGACGTTGGTGGCGAAGGCGTCCAGCAAGCTCTTCTCAAAATCATCGAAGGCACCACCCTCCAAATCCAATCCAAGCAAGAGAGATCCTCCTCCTCACGAAACCCCAACCCCTCAACCAACTACCCCACCAACAGCCCCCTCTCCGGCGGCGTCATGTCCCCCACGCGCTCCTCCTCCTCCGGCTCCAACACCACCTCCGGCCCCTCCAAAGCCGAGACCTACACCGTCCGCACCGACAACATCCTCTTCATCTGCTGCGGCGCCTTCGTCGGCCTCCAGAAAACCATCATGAACCGCCTCGCCAAAGGCAGCATCGGCTTCAACTCCCCCATCCGCTCCTCCTCCCGCCTCTCCTCCCCCTCCACCGGCCCCTCCGAAACCACCATCTCCGTCCGCGCCGGCTCCGAGGAAAGCAAGCTCTTCGAGAAACACCTCCCCTTCTTCACCACCACCTCCCCCGACAACAAACTCCAGCACTACAATCCCCTCGACCTCCTCGAGCCCACCGACCTCCAAACCTACGGCCTCATCCCCGAACTCGTCGGCCGCATCCCCGTCTCTGCCGCGCTCTCCGCCCTCGACGAAGAGTCCCTCGTCCGCGTCCTCGTCGAGCCGCGCAACTCGCTAATAAGACAATACGAGCAGCTCTTCCAGCTCTCCGGCGTCGAGCTCCGTTTCACCCGCGGCGCGCTGCGCGAGATTGCGAGGACGGCGCTAGGCATGGGTACGGGCGCGAGGGGGCTGCGGACGGTGTGCGAAAGGCTGCTGACGGAGACGATGTTTGAGGCGCCGGGGAGCAGTATCCGGTATGTGCTGGTGACGGAGAGGGTGGCGAAGAGGGAGGCGGCGCCGGTGTATATGGCGAGGGGGCAGCAGCATAAATTCCATGGGGTGTTGGCGCAGGAGGAGGAGGAGTGGGAGGCGAGGATGAAGGAGGAGAAGGGGGAGGGAGGGGGTGGTGGTGCGGGTGGAGGTGGAGGTGGGAGTGGGAGTGATGGCGATGGGGATGGTGGTGGTGGGGCGGGAGGGGTTGGAGATGGGTCGAGTGCGAGTTTCGAGGAGTATAGGGAGAAGAGCAAAGCTGCGGGTTTTGTATAGGGGCGTGGTTACGTGGTAGGCTTGGTTGACGAGGATGTATGAGTTATGGCATGGTGGTACGAGTTCCGAATGCGCATACTTGGCATATGGCGGCGATGTCGCAGCGTTTAGGCATAGGTTCATTCAGCGAGGTTTCTGGGTATCGTATGTATACATCGTCTACACGCTACAATTTAGCATCCGGAGATCAGAAATTCAGCAACCGGTGTCGGATGGAAAGCCATGTTCCCATCGCAATCGTCTCAGTTTCGTAAAGCGAGACTGAATATTCCGGAGATTTAAAACATCAGGGCACGAGTCCCAATAGTCCTACCATTAAAATGGAATATGTATTGATTCAATCCCCACCCATTCGCGTTTGTACAGAGATAGCAGGAATCAAAAAGGGGCTAGCAAGCCATCCCATCCATCCTTCCATCTACTACACTTCTCGTCCTTTCTAGCAGGAGGGCTGATCGCTCTTTTGTAGCAGACATCTTGGGATACGGCCAGCCAGTAGAGTACAGCGCAGTGAAGGTTTCTGTCTCCCCGTCCCCGCCCCCCAAAACCAACCCGCGCCCTCTTCCTTGGACTGACTCTATTCGTCGTCGTCGTCGGAGGGGATGCCTCCTTTGCGCGGTTTACTTTGCACCATGCCTTTGCCTGAGTAGCCTTCTGACGAGATACCGGTGATGGGTTCGGTGTTTTGGTTCTGTTTGGGGGGAGTGTTAGCGGAGGTTTGGTTTTGAGGGTGTGCAGTTGGTGAAGAAGGTGGAACGAATTCGTAGAGGATATTGACTTTCCCAAGCAGACTCCTTTGGCCCACTTTGTTGGGTATTTCAGAAAATAGCCTAGGTAGCTAGCAAGTCGTACACAGAGGAACAGAAGCTCAAACAAAAAACCAGGAAAGAGGCCGAAGGATCACTTACTCGTAGATACTCGTTAGTCATCTCTTGGTATTGTGCATTCATGGTTTTCGGCGCAGGCCTCGCCAACTGCCGCGTTGCGTAGAAGAGGACGAAGGATACACCGACGGAGATGGCGACCCATTTGAGGATGAAGAGGTTCTCGCCTGGAGGTGGGAGGGTGCGAGGTCCATGCGGTCCGAAGGCAATCCAGTATGCTGTGTACAGACAAACTTCAGCTTTGACTTCTCGAATTCATTATAGACAAGTGTATGTAAGGTCAATTGACTGCCTGAGGCCTATGAGACTGGCCGGATAGAGGGGAAGCCGCTCATTGGGCAATATATTGACATGCGAACGCGGTGTTGCATTGTACTGACCGGCTTTCTTCTCCTGCAGAGTCAGATCATGCCAGTCGATCTTCATCCGATCCCTCAATGCCATCCACAGATCCGCTTGCTCCTGGGGGTTCATCTGTTCCCATCGCTTCTCGATGCCGGCCAGAGTAGGGTTGGAGATCGCGTGCTGAGCACTGGATTGACGTGACTGCTGCTGTTGTGGGACAACCGAGCATGTCGGTATCGAGGCACTTGAAGGTCGAAGGTTGGTGCGAAGAGACGAAGGTCTGAAGTATAAGGAGCTCTGGCCAGCTCGAGGAAGTGAGCGTAGCATTGAGGCCGACATACTCGGTCAGTGAGGGGGTGTGGGTGGCGAGGAGAGCTGCTCATGTGCGAGTAACGCCAACCCAGGGCAGCTTCAATCTGGCAATGGCTTGTTGTCGCGGTCAAGTATCGTGAATTTGCTGTTATATTGAGGAATAGACAGCAAAATGAGGTCAGGTACTCTTAGAGTTTGGCTTGGCGCTGACTAATTTAGCGCAACCCGAAATCAAGCGACAACCTCTTTCCTTCGATCCTAGCTCTGCTGTACGACTCTCGACTCGACACTGTCCGTTCCATTTCTTCCTGTTTCTCCACTTTCAGTCACCATGTTGTCGAGGTCAGCTCAAGCTCCGCATCTAATTAGAGTCCAATGGCAGTTGCTGACCATCATATCTCCGGCATAGCGGCTTGTCTCGGGCTCTCCGAACCTCTGCCCTCACACGGCCATCAGCTACTCGACGCGCCTTCCAACCCATCCAAAAGAATTTCGCCCCAGCTCTAGCCGCAAGATGTGCCAGCACAGATGCGCGGGTTGGCAAGATACACTCGGTCGTCGGAGCTATTGTAGATGGTAAGCGAGCTGCTTCAACTAGAGGCATCATCTGTGGAGTCGGACCTTTTCCAACAAGCATCTGCGACGACTGCTGATCACACTCTTTCTTGCTAGTCAAATTCGACACTGAACAATTACCGCCCATTCTCAACGCTTTAGAAACACAAAATGGTGGGCAAAAGCTGGTGTTGGAAGTCGCTGTAAGGGGATCACATCAAATAATCTGTCTTGGAGATTGACAATATCATTAGCAACATCTGGGTGAAAATGTCGTCCGAACAATTGCCATGGACGGTGCGTACCACTGGTTATCATATACCAGCACCGTCGCTAACATGGATGATTAGGTACCGAGGGTCTGGTCCGTGGAGCCAAAGCAACCGATAGTGGATCTCCAATCATGATACCCGTCGGAGCAGGGACGCTTGGTCGTATCATGAATGTCACTGGTGATCCGATTGACGAGCGTGGGCCCATCAAACACGAATTGAAGATGCCAATCCACGCCGATCCTCCACCATTCGTCGACCAGTCTACCTCTGCGGAGGTCCTTGTTACAGGTATCAAGGTCGTAGACTTATTATCACCTTACGCTCGTGGAGGTAAAATCGGTCTCTTTGGAGGTGCTGGTGTTGGCAAGACTGTGTTCATTCAGGAACTTATTGTATGCTCCGATCTCGCTCACTACAAGACCATTCGTACGGTCGGGCTGACTACTTCCTTAGAACAACATTGCAAAGGCACACGGTGGTTACTCGGTCTTCACAGGTGTAGGCGAACGTACCCGTGAGGGCAACGATCTGTACCATGAAATGCAAGAAACCTCGGTCATCCAACTTGACGGCGATTCCAAAGTGGCCTTAGTGTTTGGCCAGATGAACGAGCCTCCAGGGGCCCGTGCACGTGTTGCTCTCACTGGTTTGACCGTCGCCGAGTACTTCCGTGACCAAGAAGGCCAAGATGGTATACCAACCCCTAGGCAATAACCTACTCTTCAGCTAATCATCATAGTACTGCTCTTTATCGACAACATCTTCCGTTTCACTCAAGCCGGTTCCGAAGTGTCCGCCCTGCTCGGCCGTATCCCCTCTGCTGTCGGCTACCAACCCACCCTTGCCGTCGACATGGGCCTGATGCAAGAGCGTATCACCACCACCCACAAAGGCTCCATCACCTCCGTCCAAGCCGTCTACGTTCCTGCCGACGATCTGACTGACCCCGCCCCCGCCACCACTTTCGCCCATCTAGACGCCACCACTGTGCTCTCGCGCGGCATCTCCGAACTCGGCATCTACCCCGCCGTCGACCCCCTAGACAGCAAATCCCGCATGTTGGACCCCCGTGTTGTAGGCGACGACCACTACCAGACCGCAACGCGTGTACAGCAAATGTTGCAGGAATACAAGTCGCTGCAGGACATCATTGCCATCTTGGGCATGGACGAGCTGTCAGAGGCAGACAAGTTGACAGTCGAGCGAGCCCGAAAGCTGCAGCGATTCTTGAGCCAGCCCTTTACGGTCGCGCAGGTGTTTACGGGTATTGAAGGGAAGCTGGTAGACCTAAAGGATACGATTCGAAGCTTCAAGGCGATCATGAGTGGGGAGGGGGATGATCTACCTGAAGGTGCCTTTTACATGGTCGGCGACATCGAATCCGCACGAGTCAAGGGTGAGAAGATCTTGGCGGATCTTGAGAAGCAGTAGTCTCTTTGTCATGGGGTGAGTGGTGGAGGAAGAAGGACGTTCATGTTCTGAAGAGCAAGAGGAGGCGGTTTGTACAGATAAAGGGGAGGGGGTAGCTGTAGATCAACTCATTCATGGAATCGCTTTCGCCTAATCCACGTCTTGCTTGAGATGGTGCACGCATGCTTGGCCGAGATGGGATATGCCCGTTTTCTGCTTTAGTGTCAAGCACCTGCCATTATGATGCCTCTCATACTCGTTGTCATTCTCTCGCGAAAAACCGCAGGGTAGGCCCCTCCCCCTCCCACTTCCAAAATCCCTTACAGAAAACCTCACCTTTTCCCCCCCCTTCAAAATCTCTCCTCACTATAGACTAAAAATTGCAAAACCTGCCTCATCTATCCACCAAGCAAGAACCGAAATCCATCGCTTCAACTCACTCGCCTTCGCCCGCGCCCCCAAGCAAGGTCGTAACGCTGCTGATTGCCCAAGCTGTGGTGGCCGAATAAGGTGATGTGGTGGTGTGCTCACAGAGCTATCGTCTCCTACATGAAGAGATAGGAGATGGGAGAAGCAGAAGATACAAAAGGGTGTCGAATCTGCTTACTGGTGTTTTCCCAAAGCTGCCTTGCCCATCCACGGATCACGAACCGGAAAACATCAGAGCATGCAGAGCTCCCCAGCAAGGCCGTCAAGGTACTGCTGAACGATGTTATGCCGAAATGACTCTTCTATTAAGGTCGTAGTATGCTCTCAGAGCTATCTAACTTCCTCTACATGAAGACATAGGAGGTGGGAGAAGCAGACGATACAAAAAGGGTATAAAGCTGCTGCGATAAGGTTGTGCAATCCGAAATTCATGCTGTTTCCCATCTCTCCCTGCCCTATCTTCCCCTTTTCCCTTTCCCCCAACCGCCGCATCATGATCATACCTTTCCTTCCAAAGACCCTGACTTGTATCTGCGACTTAGAGATGAAGGCTTTCACGACGAGCGCCCAACCTTACGGCGCCTCATCGGACTCTCCTCACTCTTCCTCGTCGGCTTCCTCCTCCGCTTACTGCGACTGCTGATCGGTACATCGCTCTCATCGTCCCCCGCTTCCGTACTTTGACTCAATGTGACCGGTGCCTCCCTCGTGCCAGTCCCTTCCGACGTCGGTGGCCGCAGCGGACTCGATGGCTGGCCTAGAGACATGCTCTGGGAGCGGGGCCTCGCTCTCGATGCGGTGTGCGGAGCGGGAGTGTGGTCGCCGTTGGGCATGCCGTTGAGATGGATGTCGGTGAAGCCAAGCGCGTTGTTGAGGTTGCTGACGGCGACGTAAAGGCGCTCGATTTTGGGGGAAGTGAAAGGGGTCGTGAGGGGATCGTGCTTGACGCCGTTGAGCTGGTTGTCGTCGAGGCCGAGGGTGGAGTTGAGGAGGCTGACGGCGGCGTGGAGGCGATTAATCCTGTGGGAAGGGGATGGGGATGGGCTTCCGTTGGGATCGCGCTCGGTGCCGTTGAGTTTGTCGTTGGAGAGGTCGACGGCCTGGTTGAGGTCGCAGATGGCGGAGTAGTGGCAGGGCATGTCGTGGAGGACGGTGTCCCAAATTTCTTTACAATCGATTTTGACCTTGTCTATGGCGGGTCTGAGATCGGCTGTGATTGTGGATTGCTGGTCGACTAGAGTCTGGAGATCCTCGATGGCTTTGTGGGAGTTGTTGATGCTGGTGGTGTGGTCCGTGCGTAAGGACTGTAGGCCCTTTTGCAGCGCTTGGATGCGGCCGAGGTGGTCAGTGATCTCTTGTTTGATAATCGATGTACTGTCTTGTTGTTCTTCAGTGAGAACCTTGAGTCGTTGGTCCACGTTAGTATCAATCGTCTCTTGGAGCTTTAGCCGTAAGCCTTGCTCCTGCGTAATCAATCTCTCAAGGCGTTGATTGACCTCGTTGGAGATCATGTCGCTCATGCGCAAGCGCTCGCGGCTTTCGATCTCGATTCGTTCGGTCAATGTTGACCCAACTTGATCGCAGCGAGTTTGGATCAAAGTTACGATGTGATGCTGATTCGTCTTCACGAGCATATCAAGAGCACTGACCTGGTTTGTGACTTGGCCGAGAGCCTGGTCGAAATGCTGTTGGTTGCCAATGAGTTGACCAAAGTGCTTTTGAAGTCCTGCTATTTGGTTCAAAATGTTGCCAGGATGTTGCGGGTACAAAGACTGCATCTGATGGATCATGCACTTGACCATGTAGTCTGTGGTTAGGTTGTCGAAGCGCTGTTGCAAGCTCGTGATGAACGTATCGTGGTTGTGCGTCACGTCCATTGTGCTTTCTTTGAATCGTTGAAAGCTAGACTTGAAATTGTCGAGCTCTTGTTCGATGACCCTATGCTTGTTCTCAAGCTCCTCGACGAACTGATGGCCCATCTGTCTCTTAGCTAGAGTGCCATTGGTCAGATGAGGAGAGGACATATTCCCATTCGAAGGAACCGAAGGCGGTGGCGATATAGCTGAAGACCTAGTTGGCAAGCTGTCGATCTTTTCTGCTAGAATTTTAATGGCATTGGTCTGAATGATCAGCTCGCTGTCCAATCTCTCAGTCTCTGTAGACACAATATCATCCTTGATGTTCTGATCTTTTTCGAAACTTTCAACCGTTTTGGCTAATGCTGACAGCTCTGCTTTGATAACAATCAAGTCCTCTGAAGTGTAGCTATGTGAAGGCCGCTCATCCTCCAGCGTGTTGATGCGAATACCATGACAAGCTTTCACGTCTTCGATGCTGGCAACCTTGGTCTTCACTTGCTTGAGGTCCCCTTTGAAGTCCTCCATGGACTCATTGAAGGCTTCAACAGCATTTCGGAATTTATCATCGTACTCTTTTGTCGATGCGATCATCGTGTCTAGGAGACCTTTCTCACTCTTTCCATCCCCAGTCACGACTGCTCTGAGGTCATCGAATTCAGCGGCGTCTTGATCCTGGTTTGTCTTTATTTCGCTCAATTTGGCTGCCAGGTTGAGGTGATCGCTCTGTAATGACTGAATCTTGGTCTCATGGGTGCCGATATCTGCTTGCATTACGTGATTTGACTGCTGATCTTGCATCCTCTTCTCTAATTCTAGAATCCGATCTGGGAGTTTTTCGTACTGCTTGACCATCTTCTCTGCTCTGTCCGTATTCACTGTGAGACTTGCCGCGTTCGTTTCCATGGCCCGAATGGTAGACATTGTCACTGTATTAGCCTCGACCTTTTCGACCCGGCCACTCATTGAGTGAAGACGAGCTTCTGTCTTCTCATGATGATCTCTTAGATCTTCTCGGTATTCAACGAGCTCCTTTTCTATGCGAGACTGCTTTGACGCCACGAATTCTGTTTGGCCAAGATTAGACTTTGTCTTATTGAGAGATGCTGTAGTTTTCTCTAGCTCGCCTTTGGTCTTCTCGAGCTCTGCCCTCATTTTAGTGATGTCTGATCGCGCCTTATCATGTGATGTTACGGCCCGATCTAGCTCGACTCTCAGACTCTGAATGTCTCGCTTATTCTTATCGTCGTCATTGGATCCTGGAGGGATTACAGCTCCAGCCGATGCAAGACTCGTGGCAAGTTGTCCTGTGTTCGCACGATGATCTTTCTTGATCGACTGTAACTTCTTTTCCGATCGTGTCGATTTCTTCTCGGTACTGTCGATGTCCCGTTGTCGAACTTCTGCTAAGGGCGCGAAGGTGTCATATCGATTTCGCCACCTTTGGTCTTCTTTTCGCTGTCTATGGTGAGTCCTCTTCGCGGAGTCACTCTTATTGGTTTGGAAGGTTGTACTCAGAATACTGTGAGAGAATTGTTGGAACATCTTCGCCAGGGGCTTTGCCTCTGTGGGCATAGCCAGAGAGGTCGCCATTTCCATACTGACAGGCGTCATAGCGACTCTCGGAGTCGAGCTTTCGGATGTGCCAGCCGGGAATACTGGTCTCGAGATAGAATCCGAGTGTTTCCCCAAGTCTTGTCTCGAGATCCTCGGATCAGCTGGTTCAGTTTCCAAGTGGTGCAATGTCTGGCTTTCCATGCTTTTGCTTTTCAGTAGCTGAGGTCTATCGTCTAATGCACCACAAGTGAGCATCAAACAGATATTACGTAGAGTATACTTGTGACATACCATCGGTTTCTCGTGAAAATGTTCCATTGGTTATCGGCGCCCGACAGTCTTGTTCATCTTCGAATTCGAGCTCAGCAAAGGGAGAAGTAACCAAACAGGTATAGATTGAAAAGAACACATACAATCGATATCACGTGGACGTGTATCAGTGGTGAGCGAAAGTTCTGCAGGTCTGTAACCTGAGAAGTAAAGTTCGACTGTCAGCAGTCTGCACGTTACTTTGAAGAGTACAATCGCAACACATACTATCGTAGCCACCTCTTCGAACTCTTTCGGAGGCAGCTCTTTCGGTGGAAGATCGTCTCCACGTCAGAGATGAACTATGGTTTGACCAGTTCTGAGTTGAGAATTGGGTGCTCCGCGAGCCTCTTGAATGGTCAACGTCTTTCGGACTGACAGGACCGGAGGTGCTGCTGTGGATTCGTGCCGCAATAGAGCCATTTTCATCTTCTCTTGCTGAAGTAGGGCTTAGTGGCTCAGGTTGAAGACGCTTGGCTTGCCCGCGAATGTGGAAGTCACCTGGCGGTGATCTTTTCATAGCCTAGTTAGGTGCCTGATATGTTCCATCGGAACGGGCCTTCCCTATCAGGCTATCAGTAGGACTGACGAAAGTGAAAGGAGCGAAAAGCGATTCTTTCAAGAGAAATCGCGAGTGCTCTTTCTCCACTAGACGCGACTAATGCTTGCTAACCATGGTTAGCGTCATGCAACGTCGATCTAGACCTGCATGTGTCTCCACTTCTCCCCACATCGAACCAGACACTTTAAGTAAAGTACTTTAGCGAGGGTGCGATAGGTTTCGTATCAGAATCATTGATGAGGAGGATATCATGCTGACATCGGCCGAGGCTTGGAATACTTTTGCGCCTCGTCCATTGCTGTAATCGCGGAGCACTTGGCTTGCCCCGGTCCCCTGGGAATTGCAGATGCAGGTGGGAAAACGCAGATTCTTTGACCGATGTTGCAGCATCCATCCCACACCAGCATGAAAGAGCCTGATGAAATAGGGTTGTTGCATGCTCAAGTGACAAGGATGTTCGAGGTATTCCTTACGACTCAGCTGGGCGGATTTAGCGCTTTCACAACGGTTGTCGCCCCTTGGCCTTATTTTTAGATCCCCGACCCCAACTTCTAACAAGATCATTTTGGTCAACTTTCGCATTTCTTGATTTATCACTATCAAAAACTCACGTTTGATAGAGTGGACTTTGCGCTTTCTAAAACTGCTTTGCTTATAAATTATGATCAAGAATTGCTAAAGCTATAGAAACTGCAAAGTTTGTTGACATGTAAAAAGTTCAAGTCGATCTTTGTTTTTGAGAGACGCTTCGGAACACAAAAACTTTGCAATCAAATAACTTTCTCAATGTTAGCTCAAACTCTATCAAAGTTGTGCTGTTAAGAGCGCAAAGTCTACTCTATCAAACATAAGATTTTGATAGTGATAAATCAAGAAATACGAAAGTTGACCTAAATCGTCTTGCCAGAAGTTGGGGTCGGGGATCTAAAAATAAGGCCAAGGGGCGACAACCGTTGTGAAAGCGCTAAATGACGCTTGATTGTGGATCCTTGTATTCTGCATTCGGTGCATGTGGTAATCGAAGACCAGTGGTAATTTGGGTAGAAGTCAGGTTGTTGATTGTGATAGCTAATATGTTTCGAGTACCACTCAAGCTACTTATGGGGTTCGGCAGGAGTGAGCCTCGATTCGCGGTAGCCTGCATCACATGTTTGCGTGACAGTGCTTCGTGGAACACGTATTTCCAATCATAGAGATGGATACTGCTGTAGCCGACTACGTCATCCAACGCGCCGGTAGGAAATGGTGCGATCAATCTTTCGGTAGCTATGGAAGAACGCAATGACGGTATGTCTACGGACCGTATCACCAGGGAGAAACCACAGCTGAAGAGGGAAACTGCAAATAAGACATCACCCTCAAGCACTTCAGCAGACTACCCGAGAGCAGGGCCTGGAAACCGCCCTGATGTAATATATGAATCGATGATTTGAAACCCCTGATAAGTGCTCCTTGCCGACGCATGAAATGCAGACATTTCTGAATTGCGTTCTAGGGCTATAACTGTACGGAGGGCGAGTTTTCCTCGAGCTATCGGCGCCGGAGGGAGGGGTGTGGTTGGCACCCTAGGTCTCCTGAGGTAACCCTGAGCATCAAGCGCGCTTAACAGTCCCCTCGGGCCGACAAGCACCCCTCGCTGCCGAGCCTCCGTCGTGACTCGCGCGGTGTAATTACATCGACGTTCAAATAGGATACTTCTATAAGATACAGCATGTTGTAAGATTCGGAATTGAAGCCTTGCCGCCATACAACAGCATTTTATGTGCCTGGGTTCAACATGGCAGCCGTAAGCATAACCGTGCATCTATGCTAGGGCCCAATTGCTTACTCGATTTAGGCCATATCAACCGTCTCCGAAAGCAGAGACCTGCGCGGCCTCAACCTGGTAGCTGCCCACTCCCACATTCGCGGGCTCGGAGTCGACGATGATACCCTCACGCCCCGCGCCTCGTCTCAGGGGCTTGTCGGCCAGGAAAAAGCTCGGAAGGCGGCCGCAGTTATACTGCAGATGGTCAAGGAAGGGAAGATTGCTGGGCGAGCGGTTCTGATCGCCGGACCGCCGAGCACGGGGAAGACGGCTATCGCCATGGGCATGTCGCAATCGTTAGGATCAGACGTACCATTCACCGCACTCGCATCCTCGGAGATTTTCTCGTTGGAGATGTCCAAGACCGAAGCCTTGACGCAAGCGTTCCGGAAATCGATAGGCGTGCGGATCAAAGAGGAGAGCGAGATGCTAGAGGGCGAAGTGGTTGAGATACAGATCGACCGAAGTGTCACGGGGGTAAAATTCACCTCCACCTCCGCCGCTTGTGCCAGCGATCGCTAACTAGGAATATCAGGGCAACAAGCAAGGCAAACTAACGATCCGCACCACAGACATGGAGACCGTCTTCGACATGGGCACGAAGATGATCGACGCCATGTCCAAAGAGCGCGTCATGGCCGGCGACGTCATCTCCATCGACAAATCCTCCGGCAAAATCACCAAGCTCGGCCGCTCCTACACCCGCTCGCGCGACTACGACGCCATGGGCGCCGACACCAAGTTCGTGCAGTGCCCCGACGGCGAGCTGCAGCGCCGCAAGGAAGTCGTCCATACCGTCAGCCTGCACGAGATCGACGTCATCAACTCCCGCACCCAGGGCTTTCTCGCCCTCTTCTCAGGGGACACGGGCGAGATCCGCAGCGAAGTCCGGGATCAAATCAACACGAAAGTCGGCGAGTGGAAAGAGGAGGGCAAAGCCGAGATTGTCCCGGGCGTGCTGTTCATCGACGAGGTCCACATGCTGGACATCGAATGCTTCTCGTACATCAACCGCGCGCTCGAGGACGAGCTGGCACCCATCGTCATCATGGCGAGCAACAGGGGCAACACCCGGATCCGAGGGACGACGTACCGCTCGCCGCATGGCCTCCCGCTCGACTTCCTGGACCGCGTCGTGATCGTCAGTACGCAGCCCTACGAGGACAGCGAGATCCATGAGATATTGAAGATCAGAGCGTTAGAAGAGGAGGTGGACGTGACGACCGATGCGCTGGCCTTCCTAACGAAGATCGGGAAAGAGGCTGGCCTGCGGTATGCGAGCAACCTGATCATCACGTCGGCGTTGCTGGCGCAGAAGCGGAAGCAGCTGAAGGTTGAGGTGCAGGATGTGGAGAGGAGTTATAGGCTGTTCTATGATCCGACGAGAAGCGTCAAGTATGTGGCGGAGTTTGAGAAGCGGTTTATTGGCGATGAGGGGGCGGTTACGTTTGCCATTACTAATGGGGATGCGATGGAGATTTCGTGAAGGATTTATGGAATGGCGAAAGGGGCGTTGGGTATACAAAAGCCTAGACTGCTTAGACATTGTATACTAGCTGTTGCAATTTACGGTTAATGTATTGCAGCTAATGTTGCCGCCTCTTCTATGGTACATGCAAAATAGGCCAATTAATGTACACAAGATGTCTCATCAACGGACATTCAGTCCGTCAGCTGTCAGGCGGCCAAGCCATCCAGCTTTATCACCACACCTAGCTCTCAGAAATCTCTCAGGACGGCTACTAGATCATCTAGCTTCCCCAATTCACCCAGCAATCGCTCCTCCTTGGCCCTCCAGTCCTTCAGGGCTTTCTTCTCTTCCTCACCCAGCATCTCTTCTTCCCGCCCCTGGACATCAACCCGCTCGCTCTTCTCGACCGTGCCTTTGACTTTCTCTCGCTCGACCCCGATTCGTTGCAAGACGCGGGTCATCGTCTTATAGGTCTCATCCAGGACTCGCAGCCGGCATCTTTCGTCGTCGAAGAACCATAGGTAGATCGTCTTGCTCGGCTGACGGTCGTTGCCTTTAGGGACCTCTTGTAGCTCGAGGAAGCCAGCGCGGTTCATCGCTGTCAGCAGGGCGCGCATGGTCTTCTGGTTGAGGAGACCCGAAGACGTCAAGGTCTTTTCGTCTAGCTTGCCTCTCTCTTGGAGTATGCGAACCAGTCTGGTAGCGAGAGAACCGAAGCGGTTCGTAATGAAATGGAGAAGGGAGTTGGTAAGGAGATGGCGAGAAAGGCCGTGAAAATCAACAGACCAGGATTCGCGGGAAGTCCGACTAGCCGGCAGGTGGTGGAGGAATCCGTTTGGCTGGTTTGAGAGGAGAAACAAATGCTGTCGCAGAGGTGAGGGAGGACCTTTTGGGCTCGCAGAACGTTTGCGTTTACGAGGGACGGGATCGACAGGATTGTAGTCCATGTCTTCGTCCCATTCATTGGGGTTGTCAGGATAGGAATCGACGCCAGATACGTTGCCCTTGTCGTCTTCGCCATGTTCAGACTCGTCAGAGCTAGCCTGCCCTTCGACCTCGGCCATTTCTACATCACCGTTCGGTATTGAAGGATCTTTCCTCCGCCGCTTCTTTGGATGGTCAAATCGCGCCATGTTGATCTTGCTTCTATCAGTATGGCCTATAGCATCGGCCATTCCAGGGACTTCTGTGAGAATCGCTTGTAGGTCGTCTGTTCGCAGCTTGGGTAGGCTGTAAGGGTTGAGCTCTTCGTCCACGTCGATGACAGTCCCAGGAAGATGCGGTTCCTGTTTGCACTGTCGGATGTCTCTTTCGAGCGTATGTAGCATTTTCGAATAGATATGGGAAGAGGTAGAGCATATGGAGGACCTGGCTAATTCAACGAAGCGACTGTTCCTTTCGAGTACTGTGAATTTCTCGTCATTTACTCGAAGGATCAGGTCATTCTGGATTGGGTCAGCCGGCAAATGTGGCGTGGCAACGTAAACCAACTACATGACTTACGTTCAAGCTTCCAGCGCTGGAAACCGGAGTTTCGCCGCTGAGTCTTGGTCGCTTTCCATCTCGAGCCGTGTCTCCGTTTTCTAGGGATCGCTTTCTTTTGCCATTGAGATTCTTGGTCTGCTCCGTTACTCCTTCTGCACCGTGTTTCCAAGCACCGAGTTGTGCAGCGATGGCTCTCTCAAAAGCTTGAGCTTCATCTTTCGTCATCTTTCCGTCAATTTTGCTTCTCTGGCTTGTCCGCTGTTCCGCTTCGTATCGCTTGTCGGCGTCGCTGTAGAAGTAGAATTCGCTGGTAGTTGAGATAAGCTCAGAACGATGTAAGTCGGACAGTATGCTGTGAATGCGTTCGGCCGGAGGGGAAATGTGGATTGCTTGGTTGTTGGAGCTCTTGGACTTAGATCCATTGCACACAGATGGCTCGTGATTATCTAGATGACCATTCGGGGCTCCATTAGGAGCTTGCGTCTCCATCCCTGCACATGCCTGCACTATGTCTCCTACCCGGCCATGTCCAAGCTGGATAATGTGGCCCACAATCTTACCGGCAAGGGTGCCGAAATGTTCCTCTGCAATGCGCACATATTTCCCTGATCTGACAAGACTGTAACAGCGCGTTTGGTCTGCTTCATAGAAAGTCAGGTCGTTCTCTGGTGACGTATACCAGAAGATGAAGTGCTCTTGAACCAGGACGGCTAAACTGTGTCGAAGCTGAGAAGGCGTGCAACGAGTATGGTGAAGCAAGGTATTGAAGGGCAGACGTCCATAGAGGAAGAGAGTCTCTAAGGTTTGCTTTAGAGAATCAGTGCCATCTCACACTCTGACTCACTCTAGAATGAGCCGCAAGGTCCCAAACGCTTCGACTCGCCGGGGAAAATTGAGTAGCTTTAAGATGGGCATTGGAGACTCACAGATGACAGTCCGCCATAGAAATGCTCGACTAAGGAGACACAAAGGTCTGCGGCATGCTGTAGCCCAGAAATTAGTACTTGCGGCGGAGGTAGAAGACATAGGACGAGAAAAGACTAGATAGGAGGTACTTGCTTGGGACATGCTGCTACAACATCCAGAGAAGATGCCACTTTCTCCAGATGTTGGCAAGCGTGGTCACCGAGGTAAATTCATTGATGTTGTAGGAGAGCACAATGAGAGCTGGCACACAGCCAGAGCAAAAATATGATTCGCATGGTGGGGCACGGGTCCTCATCCGAAGATCTTCCGGCAGCATCCCGGAGTTTCTCCGACGCCAAGCTTCAAGTAAGCGAGCTTCAGAGTTGAAGGTCTGCAATGGTCAACCCATTGGCCCATCGAAGTTTAGAAGACATAGATCAGGAATTGGGCAGCCTTACTATTCGTTCTCTATCGATATGATCTCCAAGGCGACGCTCGGTCGGAGCGCTCGAAGTGCACTCCGAAGGCAATGCCAGGCCAACCCGAATAGTAGACGCGGTTTGGCTGCTGCAGCTTCTGGATCCTTTACCTACGAGACTGGAGAAGCGGCGGGGGTCAAGTTCGCCAGTCGAGATCTGCCGGGACCTACGACTCATATAGCTGTGGTTGCCAAAGCTGGGTCACGATACCAACCGCTGCCGGGTCTGACAGATGCGCTCGAACAGTTTGCTTTCAAGGTCTGTCCTGGGTAGCTGGGTAAACGCCTGAAGGCATTGCACAGGAAGAGACTCTATGAATTCCCAAGCTAACCATTGAGGCTGACAGAACACCAACAAACGATCAGCTCTGAGAATTACGAGAGAAGCGGAGTTGCTAGGGGGAGAGCTTCAAGCCCACCACTCGCGAGAAAATCTGATCATCGGAGCCAAGTTCCTACGAGATGATCTGCCATACTTCGTTGAGCTTCTTGGAGAGGTTGCGTCAAACACCAAGTTCACACGTACGTTTCGTCTGATACCTCTCGCATTACCGCTAAGTGACTCGCCCAGGCCACCAATTTCAAGAGGAGGTCCTCCCAAACATCAAGCTATCTCAGAAAGCCACTCTTGCAAGGACAGCAGACTTGGCTATGAACTCTGCTCATAGCGTTGCATTTCATCGAGGACTCGGCACACCTCTGCATCCATTGTCATCTAGCCCTTTCACAAAATACCTCAGCGAGACCAGCGTCTACGAGTTCAGTCTAGCAGCTTATGCAAAGAACAACTTCGCCGTCGTTGCGAATGGTGCAAGCCACGAGGAGTTGACGAAATGGGTCGGCCAATTCTTCAATGATTGCCCACCTCAACCACCATCCCAAGCGCCACAGATCAACACTCCGCAAACCAAGTATTACGGCGGTGAAGAGCGCATTGCGCATGGTTCTGGGAACAACGTAGTGCTAGCATTCCCAGGTTCAGGCTCCGTCACTGGCGGGTTTTTCAAGCCTGAGATTTCAGTCCTAGCGACTCTCCTTGGCGGACAAACAACAATCAAATGGTCGCCGGGCTTCTCGCTCCTCTCGAAAGCTGCGGAAGAGTATCCTGGCGTACACATATCTACTACCCACCACACGTACTCCGATGCTGGCCTGCTGTGCATTTCGATGTCAGGTAACCCAGGCCAGATAAGGGACGCTGGCTCCGCGGTGGTCAGGGCACTCAAAAGCGTGGCAGCTGGAGAAGCTAGTAAGGACGATATCAAGAAGGCAGTCGCGACGGCCAAATTTCAGGCCCTGGAATCCGGTCAGCAGATCTCAACCGGTATCGAGCTCACAGGCGCTGGCCTCGTGCAGGGAGGAAAAGCCTTCCAGATCGATGAGATTGGAAAGAGCATTGGTGGAGTGACGGAAGATCAAGTCAAGAAGGTAAGCGAGGTGGCACATGATAGGCGCTCACAGGGGCTAATATATTCCCTTTCCGCGTAGGCCGCCAAATCGTTACTGGACGGAAAAGCAACAGTATCAACGGTAGGCGATTTGCATCTGCTTCCTTATGCGGAAGAAATAGGCTTGAACGTCTAGGAGTATGGTCAGGCTTTGGTAAATAGTGTATCATATTCGGCGTTGCAAAGCGTGGCTACTCAGCGACAAGCATGAAACCCTGTCCCACATAGTAGATCACGGTAAAGGAGAATAAAAGGTGAGACGCTAGAGGTCATTTTGATGTGTCCTTGGGAAATGCCACTAGTGCATATAGCTTTGTAATATTACATTGATGAAAACTTAGTGTGTACATTTTGATTGGACACTTTTTGCGAAGATCAAACAATGCAACTCAACCATCAATAGCCGTCACGACCACCGTCTACCCCTTCAAGAGATGGCGTTCGCCTGGAAAGCAGCAGGCTTGACGTATGTTCGCCAACAAGTAACAAGCAGCCCGGAAGCTGACCGTACACAGCTACAACCGCTACCTTGCCGTTGCTGCCCGCGTTGTCCGAAGATCGTTGAAGGAACAGCCACGTCTACAAGCCGAGAAAAGGGGAGAGATGGACTTGAAGTTCGCTAAGTGGGAGGTGAGAGGCTACCAATTGGTGATATAAGATGGCGCACTGATGAGATTGCTTCAGAATGGCAAGCAAGGCGAGAACAAGAACCTGGCCACCGCGAACGCCAGTGCGATGGCGGAGAGCGCAGGGCATGGACAACAATAGGCGATAGCGTCCAGCATATGGAGGTAACGGCTGAGGTCTTGTGAGATATATGTACATAGGGTGCAGGGGATAGCTTCAAGCTTAGCGGAATAGACTATCTATTGGGTCCTTGCATTATCGACCATTCACTAAATCATCATCACTCCCCAACCGTAATGCTGCTCATAACTAATCGATGAAACCATGATCTATACGTTGTGATACTTCTGATATGGTCAACCGTGTTGAGGGCATGATGCAAGGTCCGTAATCAGGAATTTATCTTGCGTCTTCCGCTGCGTAGCTAATGTTACAACATGGCAGACGCTGCCAATCTCAATCTAGCAGAAAGTCAGGAGCATACGCAAAACTCCCAGCGGCCTCAAACCCCTTTGAAGCCTCTCAAGACAAGGTCCGCTGCGGGTGGAAGTGCACGAGACATCACTACAGAGTTTACACAGGCTGCATCAGGTACTTCGACTCGGGCTCGACAGAGAGATTCCCTGACACCGTATAGCTCTAGAGACAGGTCAACTAGTCAAGGATGCCTACTTTACTCTTTTCGAATCTGTCGGCGCTTTGGAGGTCAGACATCAACGGGTCCAATTGGCAGCCGTTGCGAGCTAAGATAGACTCCTTTGGCAGATCATGGATCCCAAGATGGACAGTGGATATCTAGAGCCTGGCGAAACACTTGAGGATCAATATGATGTGTCTCGCCATCTTCTTCCTGAAGAGGTGATCGGAGTCATGGACCAGATGCTGTGCTACGAGGTGGGCGTTCACGTCGCAAGTTCATAGAGGCGAAGCATATCTGATGCTGATATAGGTCTGGTAGATGGCATGGCATATGGGTAACCCGCTCTCACAAACGCTATTCACATCATTCCATCTGGATCGAATGCTATGGCCCCAACCAAAATCTATTGACGAAGCGAGGTTCAATCGCGACAAGCCCAATGACCCTGGGAACGAGCTGGTCCACCTAGTACTTCGTGCATACTGCCTCGGATTGGTCAAGACATGTGACTTTGTACACCGCGCGGTTGATAATGAGCACTATTACGAAGTGGGTCACTCAGTCCGATGTCTCATCTCAGTTCCTCTAAGATCTATTGTTGCCAAATGAGACTCTGACATACAAGCCTAGGAAGAAGACTTCGTGACAAACCTTTATCACAGAGATCTGCTCACGGACGTCAAGGCTACCAACATTGTTGAAATCATCGACCAGGCCGTCGCATGGCTCGACTTCGCGCACACCATCACAGACGAACTCCGAAGCGCTCTGCGAGCGCGTCTAGATCTTCGAAAAGCATTTCTCTTGGCTACCAATTTGGAAGTGGGTATCGGCAATGCGGAAAGGCCTGACTCATGGAATGTATGTTCGCGAATGCTGCGTACAATCTGTCCTACCACTACTCCAGGCGTCTCTGTCGTATCTGCGTTCAGTCCCAAGATCCAACGGAGGCTTGCCAGCACTGTACCACCACGACCGATTGTCAACATTAGTTTCGATGATGCTCATGCTTTCTTCGTTCGCACGTGTGTCTGTGCGCGGGAAGCTTTCGGCATCCTGAGCTGCTCTGGAGCCTCCCATATAATAGTATGATCTAAGTTGTATCGATTTTTGTATGACTGACTGATGGGGGCTAGAATTTTGTGCGATATTTCCAGACCAAGTCTTTGCAACCACCGGTCTATGTTCGTTGTCTGATTCAGTCCCTTATCCTCAGTGAGATGAGAGTTCTAGACCGAATGTCTATCAAGCAGCTCCTTTATTGCGATCTTGAAGAGATAACCTTGCCAGCAAGCGTTCTTGTGGACCCTACAAGCGACGAATATGAGGCACCGCAGCATCCAAGATTTCAAATCAATGCAAAAATGGAGACATTGATCTCTCGATCTGCCGATGTGAGCTTTGTATGCAATTCTTCGGCTGGTTCGTTAACAGGCATAGGCTTTTTTCGAGATTTTCCGGGCGCTTTGTATGAATCGGTCTCGATTGCGACGTATGTTATGTCATTTGATTCTTGACTGGGACAATATACAGCTTGATGTACGTGATGGTGATCTCCAAGGAGGACTACACTGACAGGCATAAGGCGGAGACACTCGACATTGAACTTCGTGAATTGGTCGAAGAGAAACCTATCGTCGACCCCAAAACGCCTAGTGATAAGATCTGGTCATTTCCCCTATCCTCCTGGGCATACTATCACAAGCTGCAGCAAATGGAGTGGATCGTTTCGATAGGCTTCGAACTACAAATCTACCGAGTCGATGAGTTGGGCGGCATGTACTGGTGTGGTCTGCTATCCTCATATCTGTGGTCACAACTCCTGATCACAGCAGGTATCTTCAACATTTGGCTAGTACGCGTTTTCAGCATCTCGAACGAATCCGCACCTTCACCAATCGACGTCTGGCACAAATGTCGAAATTGTCACAAAATCAGAAAGAGTCCTATTCTCGGTCATTTGACTACATAAGTTTCGCAGCAAAGGAAGCAGCCGCGATTCAATCATTCGCCGATGGCCTATCATGCGTTCGTCGATCTCCGGCTATTCAAAAGCTTACTGACTATGACATAGCTTTACTCGTTGCTTGCACATCTCTCGATACTGCCGAATCCATATGGACCGTTTCCCTACAGCTCCGGTCCGCTTCGTTATGCCCTCCGTATGCGACCTTTCACGCCCTTGTCCATTCCCGAAGTACCATCCTATACCGAGTTTGAGCAACTAGCCTCTCTACCGGCCAGTAGTGAAAGTTCCGATAACTATCTATCCAACGATAGCAAGTATCCACCGGAATGGAGATCTCAGGCCAAGAATCTCGTGGAAAACGCAGATGTAGCATTGCAGAGTGCCCGTAAAGAATGGGACGCCATCAGCAGAACCTCACCATCGAAGGCGCGGACGACTCATTGCGATGAGTGGTGGCTAGCAGATGTTAAAAATGTGCAGAGAGCGTGCATTGCAGCCAACATAGCCGTCAAGACAGTCAGCAAAGCCGTCCTAGGCTTGGGGAATGAGTGTCGGACCAGGGATCTGAAGACGGCTTTCAAGGTCGATATGGGCGACTATGGGAAGGGCTATCATACTTGGTGGGTTGTGCCAAAGATTACAGTCACACCGCAATGATCCAGCGGGTACCTATCATATTTGATATGCATGTAACCTGGAATTGACCATGTCGAAATCTCAACTTACACTCTCAATTTCTCGGATACTGATTTTCGCACGCTCCTTTCTTTTTGCATCTTGAGAAGTATAGCATGTTTTACATTATCTCCTTCTTTTCTGTGTGGTCCGGTTGCCTATATACGACGTTGAATATAATCAAGCTCCGCTACTGTTGACAGTGTTCAGCTATCTAGAATTCGAGGCTCGACGCTTCAGGCTTGCCTCCAACCAATATTGGCACAGTCCTTGCTATAACCGCGCAGCAAGTCCTACAGAGTCGCACGGTGATCCCCGAAACGACCCGCATAGCAACGAGCAACTTCGATATTCAAATACTCGGTAATGGGACACTTTCAAGGTAGTTTTGGCTGCTCGCGAGCCCTACCCAATGACTAGCTCGCTCGCCGCCGAGCTGCGAAACCCGAAAGACCCAGCATATAGAAAAGAGTTGATTATATCCGGGACATCAAGCACAAATACTGGAAAACCCCTATGGTCTTAAGGGGAGTACTGCCACTACCGTTGGTATTTGGAGGAGCGACCAGCGCTGCAGCAACCACGAAGATGAATGCTAGTTCATCTTCTTCCGCAATTGCTACGGAGTTGGTCGCAATGATTACGGTATTCTGTCATCACCGTTCGCGCGACCATACGTGTTTCAGTGACAGTACCCAACCCCCAGCGCCGGCAGCTACCCCCCGAAATCTGGACGTACAATGAGTTTATCCGGTTAAACCCACCTCTATGGCCACAACCCTCGTACCGATGGGTATTCCGACCGCGGTCATATCCTCGGCTGCTATAACAGTAGCGATAATTAACCCAAAGCGTACAATGAGCGAAGGATATCAGATGGACGCGCATGTGAGAAGCATGGGCGGTGCCTTACCTCATGGCCTCAGCCAAGACATAAAATATTTCCACATCGATAGCAGACAACGCGATCCGGCTCTCAAGCGCACCGCTCTCGGTACCGGAAATCCGAAGCAAGGCTAAGGGATTCCAATAAAGTCGGCATAGCCCTGTTCATAAACTCAATGGAGAACAAGGATGTAGAGTCAGGTGCCCAACCGTTTGCTAATTAAGATGTATAACAAAGCTTACGCAGTTGTTAGCTCTACACGAGGTACAAAGTGGACACGACTTTCGGGAACCGTATAATCCCATCGTGATTGCTTCACAGAGCATACAGGCCCAAATCTCTCCATCAAGAGTATGTGCCATCTTTCTTCAACTTCGAATAGCCAGGATACTTGCCCAGTTGGCTATTATCGTAGTTGTACTGGCTCAACTGCGGGCAACCAAAGCTACTTACAGCTTGCGCTACTGCATTATTGACTTGGGATATTGCCCCTTCGACATCGGAGAGAACGCCGGCGTTCCGTATCAGATCAGGGGCAGCAACCGCCACCGTTTGGAATAGAAAGCAGGCGAGATTGTTACCTTGAAGCAGAGTTTCGCTGTTATACAGACCACCCTATGTTCCAGTCAGATCGCGTTTCAAAGACTAACGAGCAGACTCCTCTCTGAAACATCGACCAAGATCCATTTATGCAGGACTCATCAAGAAAGGGGCAAAGTACTGACTGTCAGGTTTCCAAAGTCCAGACCAGTAAAAGAGTTCACGGTCCCGGTGTTCCCTCCAAACGTCAACAATTCTGGATGCTGCTGTACGAGGGTTTTGAAGTCCGATATAAAAAACGGAACGCTATACGGGTCACCCGCAGCACGTGTGTACCAATTGTTTCCGCTCTGCACCAGGGGTATACTTCAGGCTACTTTGATCTGCGCCGGTCATGGAGTAAAAGGATTTCAGTGTTCCCCGATCCAGAAAACCATCTGGGTAAGTAGCGGATTTGTTGCTAAACATGCGGAAGATGAACGCGTGGGTCCCCGGAGGAATAAAGAAGCCCAAGAAACCTCGGAAGTAGTATGGATTCTGGGAGACAGACTCGTCATCTGAAAGCTACGTTAGCACTCGACGACCCCGATGTCGTAAGGATTTGGACAGCTACATCTTGTTACAGCATATCCTCCCAGTAAGTCCAGGTCATAGTTGGGGTTTACAGCCCCTGACCCTGGAAGGTCGTACATGCCTTGAAAGAAGGGCAACTGCGTTAGATATGCTTCTCCGCTGGACGTTCACGTCAGCGAACGGCATATGCAGTCGTAAGCTGCAGGGTGTACTTACAATTGGTACAGATCGCCTCGTGTGGGACTCGCATCACCCTCAAAACGGTTATGCGAATTCGATATGCCTCTCGGCTCTGTATGCATAAGGTAGGAAGGCGCGCCTCCACGAGCCAATCGGCACTCGGAATTTTCCGTATGAATGCAGCACAATGCAGGAGCAGAGGACCGAGCAAGTCCGATCGACCCATAGAGGCAGCTCTTTCCCCAATTGTTTTGCTTACTTCCCTCCATTTGTCGCCTAGCCTACTGAGCTGTCGGCCAAAAAGCAGAGAATCGAGCATCATGAGGACCTGAAGATCGGAACCTTCAGTATATTACTGCAAGCCACGCCTCAGCGAAAGATTCCAAGGGCCAATCACTCCATGAGCTCTTACGATGTCTTTCCCAGGGATTTTCCGACCACGTATATTGAGAACACGCGTCGGGCTCTCCTGTCCGCTGTTCTAATTCGAATAAAGCAGATGCTCTATTGGCCCATTTCTCTAAATATGCGTCTTCATTACACCCAACCATCCAGTCCATCAATATCCTGTCAATCATTTTTTTCGCAAATCCTTCAAGCTGCACACACAATTGTGTTGCCAGCGCATATTGAACAAAATCTCCAATCCCCAAGCGCCATCGAGCACCCACCTCAAGGAGCGAACCAAGAAATCGACTCGCATGTCCACAACCCCAATCCGATACGATCGCAAACATAGAGTAACCTAGCCCATACAACCCCACGCCGACGCTGGTCCCCTTAAGATACCAACCGCTTCTTCACCCGATCAGGGACAGGTCATGGATCGAACGCAACCCACCTCTCAAACATATCTCCTCCTCACACTCCAAGCAACGCTCTCCCTCCCTTTCTCCAAGCAACGCTCTTCCTCCACTTCCCATACCGCAAATGTCCGCAATCGTCGAACAATCGCTTCTTGTCGGCCTTCTTGCTCAAATTAATTACCCAACACCGATCCGCATCCGAAAGCTGGGAGCTAGATCTATAAAACATTCATGCCGTTGTCGGCCGTGATATCCCCGATCCCGCTTGCAACGCATGAGCTCTCTTCCTCATTCTCACTATCAATGCTCTCGGGTCAACGAATGCTGCGCGCTACCCTTGCCAGATGAACACTTTCCTTGGCTAAAGGTAGCTGTCAGCCTCTCCGACCTTATCTATTTCTTATGTCTGCTTGCAGTGTCCAGGTGCGAGAAGCTAGCCAGCGTTAAATACCTCTAGGCGTCTGTGTAGCACTACGCCCCACACAGCAGAATGAGCCGAGCTCGAGTTCTCAAACCCCTCAGGAGCGCCACGCGAGAGCGAGTGCTTGTTGACTCGGGCAAAGAGCTCAAGCCCCATGGTGCACAGTAGGTCCTTCGTTCAGTACTAATGAGTCTATCTTGAACCCCCCCTACTTCCCATACCAGGTATCTAAGTCTAGACTATAAAGTGCCATCTCCACTTTCGTAATTAGAGGTTATAGCAAGCCAGGTGGCAAAATGAACCTATCGAATAAGAGAGCTATACCCTCCTTCTTCCGTACCAAAATACAACAAGCGCTCTAGTACAGAGCACAACAAGCCTTTCCTCCGAAGACTTAGTGCAAGGACGCGGATAGAGAGCGAGAAAAAGAGCTTCCAATGAAAGATGATCGTGATAGCCTCCTCCCCGACCCTTCTCCCTCTAGGCAAATCAGCCATAAGCTCCCTCCAAACCTATTACCTCTGTAACCTCTCCCCCCCTGTCAATCTTCACACCAAAAACCAACCATACCCCATCCCAACTCGCACTCAAACCCAGCACCGACTCCTCTACCACCACAAACAAACCATATTTCCCTGCGAACCACTCCCCAGCCACGCTCATCAACGCCATCATTAGCAACACAGCGCGCTTCTGGACATGGCGTATATTGTGAGATTATGACGGGAGAGCAAGCCTCCTCCCAGCGCTGGGAGTTTGCTGTTGATGATTATGGCATAGGAAGGGGGCTGGGTTGAGTCGCTTCGTTGTGTGTTTGAGATCTGTCATGAATGATTTTCATCGTAGTTGAGATAGGGGGAGGGGGGTAGGGGAAGTGGAGGGCTCAGAGGAGAGGATGGATGTGATGCCAAGGGGGCTCACCCACTATGATAGTCGTCTGGCTGGATATTTAGAGGAAGCAGGCAAGGATGGGTATAAGGGCTAAAGAGAGCATGGTTTAAGCTGGCGGTCGGAGTACGCGATGAGTTTTATGGGATTGAAAGGCTGTGAGTAGACAAGGAAGTTCGGAAACGAAGGTTGTGACCAGGAGGTTACACACTAGGTCGCCCTTTCCTACCACCACGCCTTGAAGCCACCGGGTACTAGATGCTGGACCAAACCCGCGAAGATTCACCGATCCTCCTCGAGTACTTCAAATCCTCGTCATCATAAGACGCCATAGTATCTTGACTGGGCAACGCATAGTTGGCGTAGATGGGTTTCTTGTGCTGGCCATGAAAATTCCATGTATGCCTTTGCGGCGACCTAGTACCGCCACCAACACTCGATGACTGACCAATTCGCTAAGACATAAGTAGTGTTGAAGGCACTTATGTCAATCGTGACGCCATCCTCTATTGGCCGATCCGACCCACCATATGGCCTCCCCCCCCGCACTGCAAATCGGTAGTCAGAAAAGCCAGCAGCTCCACACCCTGTGAACATTTGAGCGTAAACCTGCGCGCGGGCTGGACCTTGATCTCAAAGGCAGACCAGTAGCCTGATCCCGAAATATCATTACACTCACTCTCGGAAACCAGGTACTCCGGAAAGGAGGCGGGAGATCCAACCGTTGTTTTCAGAATGAGAAAACCACTAGGCAAACCTCAGATCCGAGATCTTCGGAACGCTCGTATGATTTGGAATTCACGCAATTTCAGTAGGTCAGATAGGTAGTCGAGTCTTGCGGGAAGAGGGTGGCCGAGTCCGATCCATATACAGTATATGCTGGACCGGGGCTTGCCAGAACCAGTGAATGCAGATATTTAGGAATCAAGGGCATTTCTGAAAACGATCTTAGCCAGATTGGTATCTAATGTATGATACCCCAAAGACGTCGAGCTATTAGCTAGAGACGAAGAGCGGGAGCAGCAGTTCGATAGGCATTCATTGCCGCGAAGACTCCAATTTAGCAGATGTAATTCCGTTGAAAGGCTTTAGTGCACCTCGGTGTTTGGATTGAGACGCAGTGGCCGTAGTCAATTTCTAAGGAGCCTTTCACGCGCCTATCGTAACTTCTTTGCTATCTAATCAAGGTAGTATCAGGAAGAACGGGACAGGTTCCAATGGACGAAGCCTGCCGAGTAGAACCCAAAGAGATAACAAGGAAGGAGATAGCGCCCATTGCGAGAAGTCAGGCACCTACGAATTCATACTAGCGGAGGCTTGAGGTATTAGGACTCGATCGAGGGTAGTCTTATACGATGAGCTATGATTGACTGATATATGCGCACCGCTTAAAAAAATCTTTTGTTGCAATTCTACAATTGAAGTTAGCACTTGGCTGAACTTGTAGACTTTCGCAGCTGGAGTTCGGGGTAATGAGTTGGTGCGTGTAAGCTGCTCGTTAGTGGGCGCTCGTTCGCGTGGCCATTCTTATAAGATTCTTCTCTCGTGGCGTCCACAACTCTTGAAAGAGTGCAGCGCAACAGTGATAGGGGTGTCAGGTTTTCCCAGCATACGTGATCTTGTTCAGCTAAGCCACCAAGTTTTCCCATTCATAATGCCACTAAGAGTTCTGCACAAGGCATCCTACTGTCCTTACTGTCCGGCGCCATACCCTTAGATGCCGGTGCTCTTTGATCCAGGTTCGTAGTTTATAGATAGCCTTCGGCGGACGCCACAAAAGAAACATCGACCTCGAAATGTATGCCTTCGGTCTTGTATTGCTCACACTGAAGATCGAATGTAAGCTCTATTGATAGCAAAATAGCTATACTCTTCATAGACTCTCGGAAAGCCCCCATGCCTTATCGAAAATGTGCGCTTTGACTGAAGCATGACACGGGGTTCTTACCCGCTGCGTGTGAGAGCGCAGGACTGGAGAATGCAGCATCTCCTCGCTGTAGTGTTATGCTGACGTAGTCCCCCAAGAACATCTCATCAACATCCCGAAGGCGAGAAGCCATACAATCTGCTTCGGATCACTGACTGAAGCGCAGAAATCGTGTCGGACCACTATCGAGAGGCATGTTGCTGTGCGCTATTATGCCTGTAAAGCGTTTAATCGAGAAGCGTTTTGGCTGGCTTTCGAAGTGCGGCGCATGCGGCCGCTGTGGAAACCCACATGGTTTCTCGATGACTGACTTGGACGGCACCGTCAGACTTAAGAACATTCACGGGGCGGTGATACGGAACGTTGGACCGAGCCAGGCGTCACAGACGAGAGCCAGCGAGGGGCCAGAGTAGTACTGCATGAAGGACGCTAGTGTGCCTGCCAGAAGGTATTCTATATGCCGTCGTTATTCTCACCAGCGGTGGAGTGGTCCTGATTCGCTGATGCATGTCCGGAGACGATAATTATCTGGAAAGCGGTGTTCATTTCGTCGATGGGTAAAACATCCTGGTATATTGTGTTGAAGAAGGAAACAGGTGGTCCAGAGAGGAGAGGATGGTGCCACTAATCATGAAGCCTAGAGATTGTGGAATCATTCCGTAGATGGTGCAGCCAAAACTCGCAAATCGTTAAAGTTTCGATGGGCAATGTGAGCAAGGCTGCTGGGCCGAGTGTTATATGGTTTGGCCACATAGCGCCTAGGGATCAGAGATATAAGGCCTCTGGTGTAGTGCGTCTTGTCCGGGTGGCATTTTCGAGGACACTGAAAAGGCCACTTCGTTGCTTGACACAATCTAACCGCCGTGATAACAAGTGTCAAGAGCAGACTTGGGCAATGAAAGAGCGATGATGTTGAAGTACTCATAGCAATTCCATGCGTTGGCAAGAACGCCATGATGGGTGGGTTCCTAGGGCTCTCTATCAGCGTCAACCGAGTGCGCGGTGCACTTTGGCAGTTTACCTTTTCAGCAATGGGTCATCACTGGTCAGCTAAACCATCGCTAGTTTGCCAGAATATTTTTCGATAGTGCCACGGAATGTATGCTCCCCATTTAGTGCACCCTGCCAGATACAGTAGATAGAGCTTGTCTGTCGACTCGGACAATATTGCATGAGCGGGATGCCGGCTCGCTTTGGGAAGATGGTGAGTCTTACAGCATGAGTGCTACTGACACGGACAGAGACATCATGGTATGATGAATGGGGTGTACAGAGACATTTGGGAAAAAGGGAAAGGAGATGTAAATGCTAAGCAACGCTACTTAGGTAGGTTATTAGTATCTTAGAGCTTCGGGATCACTTTCCACCCATCCCCCTCCAAGCTGGCTGTAGTCTCGCTACCAAAGCCTTTGGTATTCATCCCTGGCTTGGCCTTGGTGTGTTTGCCCAAATTCGGACCCTGCGTCTGAGCATCTTCCTGAGCATCTTCCTGAGTCTCTGTCTCCCAAGGAGGAACCCAAGTCGTCGTTCTAGCATTGTGGTCCAGAAAGTAGGGCCTCCCCTCCCTCGTCTGCCTTCTCTCCCAGCCCACTGGCAGAAGCTGCGTTGTCTCGTGCACGTCTCTTCGCGGTCGAAGCCAGCTTGTAGTCCTCGTATTGTGATCGACATAGTAAGTCTGGCCATCGGTAGTTTCGCGCACCTCCCAGCCTGTGGGAAGATCAATATCCACTGCGTCACTGTCGGGACGAAGGGGTGCGGGATATTGTAACGGGTGGTGCCAGGTGGTGATTCGAGTATTATGGTCGATGTAATACTCTATTCCATCCTTTGATATTGACGATTCCCACCTACTCGGCAGCGGCTCGTCGTCGGAATCGTCCCCCTTCCAGCGAGACGGTGACGAAGAGCGCGTGTCATCGTCCGGTTCTGTACGAACAATGCTGTTATGAAAAGATTTGGTAGATGGTGTTCGGTTGCCAGATATATCGCTCTTCATGGTGGATTTCGGTTGTCGGATGGTGTTCCTAGTGCTGTTCGGGTCACCCATCCTCGACTGCGTGGATCGATACAAGTGAGTGGTAGTACCTCAGGATGATAAGGAAGGTCGACTTGCCGTTGAAGCTACTTCTGCCCGAGAACGGTTCTGTGATTGAGCTGGAGACTGTTGACTGCGGGCAAGCGCAGCCTAATAGCCTAGGTCGCCTAGCCTAGGTCGCCTAACGCAGAGTACGCATCTTCAAAGCTGCGGCTGGTTGGGGCATGTAGGAAGCAGCATCAATGGTTGAAACCAAGTTTTTGTTTTCAACCTACGCTTTTACTCTGTCCCTGTCCTGATCCCAAGCCCGTCCAGCATCACCTGTAAGCTTCGCCTTCTTCTTTGCTCTTTGCTCCTCCCTGATATCTTTCGCTTTCTCTCTCGAATCGATAGTAATCATTTCCTCGTTCTTCTTTTTCCAGCTTAGATCCTTGCCTAGTCGATCCTTCTCAAAGGTCAGTGCATGCGACATCCAGCCCTTATCATCCACGACGGCCCCAGCTTCGGCATCTTGAGCATCCCACGACTTGCAAGACTGGCAATTGACGATGAAGTGGAGATTGCACACAGCTTCCTCTTCGTTGACCGCTTCTTCTGCACCATTAGCTTTGACGGAGGGTGCATCGGCACCCGGTCTTGCGGTTGGCGCGGATGGTTCAGCTGCTTTCTCGAGGCGAACGCGGAAAGCATCCAGGATGTCTTTGCTGTGCGCAGCTGTGTTACCTCCAGGCTTCCTCTTGCGCCCACGAACCGAAGTCTCTGGTATCATAGCTTCAAGAGCGGACTTCTTCCGGCGTTCAGGTGCTGGTGCAGCGACTGTACGTTTCATCGAAGCTTTCATCTCTGCAATCTGAACATTCGTTCGTTCCAGTAGACTAGAAACCTTGCCCACGACTTCAAGCTCCGGAGAGTTAGTAGCTGAGCGCTCAGACTCCTCGTCCTTGGGTAGCGGAAGTTGTTCGTGGTTGTCCTGCATTACAAGTGGGGGTGGTGTGGGCGACTTGGAGGTTCTACGACGAACAGCCTTCTCGAGAGGCTTGTTGACAGGCTTTACAGAACCATTTGCGCTCGTACTATATCCGTTCTGCTCGCCACCACTTACAAGCTTGGTGTTGAACTTCTCCTTCCTCACCACAGGCGCCTCCTCTTCACCATTCTCCTCAGCCGCAAAACTTAGAAGCGTCTTATTGCCCTTCTTCTTCCCCGTCTTCTTTCCCCTCTCTGCGATCTTCCCCACCTCCTTCGCCGTTTGCCTAGCCTTCCTCTCCGTCCTCACCATATCCTCAAATGGATTCACCAAGATCTGCGCCCCCGTCACCTTCGTAGGGTACATTGGTCTCTCACTCCCTTCTCTCTCTAGATCCGCCTCCCCCATCCTCAGAACATTATATAAAGTATCCCCCACTACCCGTCCAAAAATCGTATTCCTCCCCTCCAACTCCGGCGTCGGTCCCAACGTCAGGAAGAATTGACTCCCGTTATCGTTCTTCTGCCCCCCATTGGCCATCCCCAACAGGCCCCTCCGATTGAACTTAAGCCTGCTGTGGAATTCATCTTCGAACAGGCCGCCAGCGTAGATGGCTTCGCCGCCTTCGCCAGTGCCGGTGGGGTCACCGCCTTGGATCACGAAGCCGGAAACCAGGCGGTGGAAGATGGTATTATTGTAGTAGCCATCGAGGCAGAGCTGGAGGAAGTTGCGGGACGTGAGGGGGGTTTGTTTGGCGAAGAGTTCGAGGAGGATGTCGCCTGCGGTGCTGGTGAGAAGGACTTGAGCGGTGGGTTGCGGCTCGAGATTGTAGAGCGCACTCATTGTGAAGAAATCCCTTGGGAGGAAGTAGTGCGGCAGCAGTGTGCCCAACGGAACATATTACAGGAGCCGGTTGGTACCTTAGGTTCTGTGGTTCAGTTCACGGTAGGATTGCTTTAGGGTTGGTTCTCCAGATGATCAATTGACCCGGGGAATCGCTTAAATACTCTATTGTGAGCAAGAGACACGATTGCACGTGCGAATGTTTCTATCACGCTGATCAATCTGTGCATCCTTGAAGTGGCACCTTGTGACAAGTATCAAGACCAGGCAGAATATCGAGGGTTTGGGAACGAGTGAGATAGAGTACATGACGCCTGCAGCACCCGAGACTTCCGTGACCAGACACTGTGAAGAGACCGCAAGCAATAGCTTCCATTAGTGACGACCTTGCACCCATCCAAATGTCCGTGGAGAGAGAATGAGACATGCTCCTCTGACGCACGCGTGACCTTCCGAAAGACGCAAGATAAAGCAATGTGTACCTCGTCCCCGTCGACCTATCGCGAGTTGTTCGCAATTTGATCGACGAGCGCAATCCGGTTGTGCTGATACATGCAATTTGTCCCTCTTCCACCTACACAGCTTCCCATCTAACAGCACCCACCAGCCGAACCTGACTGCACACCTTGACCTTGTCCGACTTGTACCGTAGGTTTGTTGTTGACCGTTGTGGTTCCCATTCGCTCTTTGATCTGGCGAGCCATGGTCAGGAAGGCTTGTTCGACGTTGGAGGCATTCTTGGCCGATGTTTCTAGGAATGGGATGCCCAAGCTGTCAGCAAATTCCTGAATCCACGTGTCAGCGTCCTGAGCGAAGGAGGTAGCAGCCTTTAGCCGCGCACAAGGGAATACCTTTGCAACGGTGTAGTCGACGACTTTCTTGTCCGACATATCGCTCTTGTTTCCGACAAGTAGCTTGTTGACACCCTCTGTAGCGTAGCGATCGATTTCCTGCAGCCATTGCTTGACGTTGTTGAACGAGTCCATGTCCGTCACGTCATACACAACGCAGATACCATGGGCGCCTCGGTAGTAGGATGATGTGATGGTTCGGAATCTCTCTTGGCCTGCCGTATCCCACTATTATCGTAATAAGCCTAATATCCAAACCCGAAATCTATAGCCATGATGAGTATACGTACGATCTGAAGCTTTACAGTCTTGCCATCGAGCTCGATTGTGCGGATTTTCTGAATACATCAGTAACAGTTCGGCTGCAAGCCTCGCCACAGCAGGTGTCATACGAAGTCCACACCGATGGTTGATATGTAGCTTTCGGTGTATGTGTCGTCGGCGAATCGAAGCAGCAAGCAAGACTTTCCGACTCCGGAGTCGCCGATCAGGAGCAGCTTGAAGAGGTAGTCGTATCTGAGCAGAAGGGGCTTAGTAACAAGCAGGATAACATCGGCGTAATCTGCTAAAACAGCTGCTGATAACAAGTGCTAGGAGATTGCTGATTGAAATAGTTTGCGGGTACTCTATAGTCGCCATCATCAGTAGAAGCTGATGGTCAGGGACTGGCAAGTGACCTACTACTCAGGATTCATGTTCACGGTAAGGGAAGGATGTATGGGCGGTGACTGCTTTCAGGGTAGACTCTTCCTTGCAGCAGCCTTTTCCGAAGGGGGTAGAGTGCTGGAGTAATTGTAGAGGAAGATGCGAAGTCCGGGTAGAGATCGAGCGTGTGGTCTTTGAAGTCGGATACCTCGATGTTTCGGAGGCTTTCAAGTCAAGGCCGGAGTTCAACCGAGGACGTCCCGTGACCTCGGACTTTCAGCGTGACAATTTTGCGACTCGTGGACGGGCAACATCAGATTGCAGGGCAGATGATGCGTGTTAAAAGTCGTGCACAATGAATTTTGGTCAGTCATGGCTTGCAAATTGTAATAAGCTAAAAACTGCTATTGAATGCCATTTGTACCAACCCTCGGATTCGGATGAGCATTCACTACATATTCGACAGTCATCTGGATTGGAATGTTACAATGCATCCTTAATATTCACTCAGCCTAAGCTTCTTTCCCACGGCCTTCCTTGCCTGCCCCGCTGCCATCTCACTTGGACGCTCGGCTTCCTGACTTGCCTTGAGCGCTTGCAACAGCATGCCCGCGTCAAAGAATCCATCTGGAAACTGATTAGCCACTACAACAGCCATGAACAACAAAGTAGAGTACTCACAACCACCAAGCCCATCGTCTTCGTCCTCTGCCTCTTTGTCATCGATCACGTCGTCAGCCCCACCCTTGATGGCTCGGCCCCCTTTATTCGTAGTCTTCTCCGGCCTCTCCTCCGCTTCCCTAACTCGGCTTGCTCTTGGGCTATGGCATTTGTTCACTGCCCTCAAGACTCTTCTAATCTCCAAGAAGTAGCTTTCGATGCTGTCGACGAACCGCTTCGTCTGCCGGTGCTTGCTGCTAGCGCATATACTGACACTGTCGTCTTTGATGATATAGCCAATACCAAAACCCTCGCCAGAGGTAGGACCAAAGCCAAATTGTCTCAAAGCAGGATTGCCGCAATTGGAGGTACTGAGAATCGTGTTATTGATTTTATCCCAGCCAGCATCCGCGAAGATAGCAGGCATAGATTGTGAAGGAGTACGACCGTTTGGGGACCCATTCGCTTCAGGCATGCCTGAGTTTGGCCCGCGTGGTGATCCAGTATCTCCATCTGACATGCCTTCCACGGGGGATGTGTAGCCGTTTGAACTCATCCCAGTGCTTGAAGCAGCTTCTGCACCTTCCTCGTCGACAGCACGTTGCCATACAGAGTAAAGCGCATACATATGCCTATCTTGACCGAGAGCCTTAGCACATTCTTTTGTGATGGTAGTGTGTTTCTGTGTCGCTTTCTTCAGAGAATCGACTTTGCGCTGTGCCGGGTTCTCAGCCCAGAAAGTTTGGACGAAGTCGACGCTCTCAGGGGTGACAGCCCGTACAGCTTCCGTTCGCCCATGTAGGAAAACCTTGGTCATCGCCGGCTCATATACGTTTTCCAGGCGGCCATACAATCCGTAGTAGGCCGCTTGAAAAGCTAATTGCACAAAAGCATCCGGCGAAAACCCCATAGAAGTCATGAAATTCTTGCCGTAGCCGGAGAACTCTAGAGTTTGGAACTCGTTTTGCTGGATCAAATCAGCGAGTCGCGATTCTGCAAAACGTAACGCTGTACTAAGCTCAGGCAACATGTCCCATTCCAGCTTGTGTGGAATCGTGCTGACGTCGCCAAAGCTGTCCGGATCTCTCTTCGACGGGTCGGGGCTTTCCGAAGTCCAAAGACTGGGAGCTTTTCCGTTAATGCTCTTTGCAAATCTTAAGATGGTGTCAGTATACACGTCAGATGCCATTCGTAGTACAGTGTGTCCATCCACTCCCGTATGTTCGAAATTGATGCCCGCACTACCGTTCTTGCAGACAATGATCTGCATCTTGTCGTACCATCGATTTGTGCAAGTACCAATCTGAACCCCTTTTACAACCTCGCTGGTCCCACAAAGCATGTTGCCACACAGTTCAGCTGGAGTTTTGGGCTCCGTATAATCCAGGCACAGAATGAAAAGCGCAGAGTCCACGATACTAAGACACTCAGCGTTGTTGGAGTCTTCGTCGCGCGTCAAGAGGTCTCTTAAGCCAGCCCAGATCTTTCGGTTCTCCGTACTCAGAACTCCCAGCGCACCTTTGGCGGCCTCTTGTATCGGTGTCTCCTCAGCATCGTCAACAATGACTTGTAGATTTATAGCCATATCTTTCTCGGTCATGATTAGATCACTAGCATCATCTAACGCATCAAACCAGTAGAATTGTCCCTTGCACAGTACAACGAGATGCTTAGACCCCGAATCTTGAGCAATTTGACAGCCATTCTCTGTTGGCACTCTTGCTGTGCCAAAAAGTCGGGAGTACTGATACATGTCTAATGGCTTGCCTCGAAGCGTATCTGGCGGCAGCTCTTCCTTGCGCACAGCACGTACGAACGAGAGCGCCGAGTTGACGAGGGAGGCAGCCCTGGTGACTTGATTGTTTCGCGCCGGTGTAGGATCATCCTCGAGCAGGAAGAAGGGGTTCAGGTTCAGGACGACAGAATTATCGAAATTGAGGTAAGAGTCGTACCCTAAGCTCGATCAGCCGTTGCGCGGAGATGTATCGTGTTTGGGACGTACAGAACTGCTCGATATAACTAGTCTTGCCCGTGGCGTATTTCTTGAGTCTCGATTGCAGCTCCGGCCCGTCACTCTTTAGAAAGTCGGCTACAGCAGCCGCAGTGTCCGCCTGCTCTCGACTATTCTGAAGCGGCTTTAAGGCATCCTTGTACTTTTCGCAGGTACTCTCGAGCTCCGGGATGGGAAGCTTTTGAAGCTTGTCTTGCGACGCATATGTGATCCCAGGCTTACCGTCAGGTTTATGCGATGCCAAAGGCTCTCGCTCTGCGGGCGAGTACACTTGTTGTGATTGAGCGGCAGAAGAGCGATTTGTATCGTTCATTGGGGGCTGAGAGCTGGCCAGGCTCTCGTTGAGGGACTTAGGCATGGTGAATGTATGTACTGTCATTGTTGTAGATGCTTAGTTATGTATACAACGAGCAGACAAAGGTGGGGATGTTGAGCAGTTTCAGTGCGCTACGATAGAAGTAGTGGCAATCCTGCAGACAGTAGGAAGGCATTGAAAGTCTTCAAACAATATTTAGATAAAGGCAACGAACGACTGGACTGAAGAAGATCGTTGAAAGCAGATCCAAGCAGTAGAGGGCTCTATCCATGCCTTGCCCGGTGGAGAAGCTCAGAGCATGTGAGGGATGGAAGGGAATGCTCTGGGCCAAAGGAGACAAGAACGAAGCTTACGATGCGACGGAGGTCTGCAATTGGATCCAGGTGTGGGAAAAGTGATGCACTTCAACGTACCGCATCGCCTTCAGCCAACTATCTTACTTTCTCTTGCCTGCCGTCAGTCGCGCTTCGGCGGGGTCGGTAACCCGCACGTGATAGGCTTCGACTCCGCAACTGACGAGCGGAGAGGACCAGCAAACCATGCGTACAGGGCGAGAGTTCTCATGCAAGCTCAACGTGAACGGTACTACAGTCAGCTAAGGTATGGTTCATTTTTGGAGAGCGTTCAAGGGCGTCGAATGCCGCCAATGCCGGACCAGCGGCATCCTTGACGCCCCGTGGGCAGTCCATGTTCTCGACAATACAGAACGGACGAGAGGATGCGTCTGAATACAGATCAGGCTGGTGGATCGACTGTACCCAGAGGCGTCGACGTCGAGAGACGTAGGCCTGGCATACGCACAACAACAATGTTTTGGGTCTGGCTGAAGCATTCGTCTGTCACTGTCCTTGCTGATAGGACTGTCGCACCTTTCGTCGAGCATCAAAACGAGCCACGTAGAATAACAATGTTTACTGGATACGTGTGGCGTAGAATGTCAATTGAGGTACCAAACCGAGACAGCATTTAGTCATGCTCATACACAACTCGCAATATGTGGGATGCAAGTGACGTCTCCCTTCAGCAGTATCGAGAAGCCTCGCCGTTTGATACACGAACATCAAGGTAAGATGCTCGATATCTAATTCTCACTCCTGCGCGCACCTCCACCGCTCCTCCTCATGCCCCTCTGCACCCTCACAGCTGGACTACTACCAAACACAGAACTGCCTAGCACTCCTCCTCCTCCCGTATTGCCCACCTCTCGGAAAGCAGGGGTGGGCAACGGCCCATCGTCGCTACTCTCGTCCTCAGCCTCTGTGTCCGTATGCTGATAGCTTCCCGCTTCTGGCACATCAGCATCCAGATCCCTCCCGCCGCCGTCATCCCCGTAATCGCCCTCGCCCTCATTCTCCATCCCAGGTAGCAAGCCATCATCATCGATGTCCTGCTCATCATCGACCCAATCATCGCCCATCTCATCTTCTTCATCTGCATCAGGCACATCATCATCCAGATCCCTCTCCAGCTCTTCCCCCCCTTCGCCCATGGCCATGCCTTGTTGTTCCCGTTCGAGTGCCTCCGCTTCGGCCGCGGCTTGTGCTTCAGCTAAGGCAAACTCTCTTTGGGCGGCACTGTCCTGCTCTTCGCGCTCGGCCCGTTCGTCGGCCATGCCTTGAAGGGTCTTGGGGATGCCTGGTGGACGCAGCCAACCAGCGCCAAAGCGCCGGATGTTGGCTTTGCGATTGATGACTGCATTTTCGTCTGCACGAAGAACGGAAAGGAAGGTACGAGTCGGAGGGTGGGCACCGATATGTTGAGGTCGCCCAGGTGCGTGAGGTACGTGAGTATGTTGTTGATTGTGGGAGTGATAGGCGTGGTGAGTGCTAAGGGAGGGGTAGTAGAGGGAATGTGGCTTGAGAAAACAGGTCAGTGGTCACAATCAATTTTATTGACTGTTGGGAAAGCACACATCCTGTGGCCACAGCGGTGGCAGGGAGGAAAGCATCTTGATGCACGCCCCCACTCGATCATGGAGCTTGACCTTGAATAGAGTAAGTGAGCCTGCACGTACTTTAAGGTGGTTCAAGAGCGGGCTTGGCGCCAAGAATTTAAAGTAGGCGATCCCCGCTATGATCCATTGACCCTTTCAGCTTGCCTCAGTGCTCAGACCTCCTTTGCAGAATTATGTTTGGTGTCCGACAAGTCCTAACCCTAGAATGAACCCTACATTCAACCCTAACTATTTATAGATGGCGCTACAAGATATGGTGCAATAGCTTCGAGCGATCGACGAACGCTATAATAGATAGTGTGAACTATCTATAAAGAGTAAGCGTCAACATTAAAACATAATTTTGCTAAAAAATTTAAGAGCAATATTTAATATTTAAGATAAAAATCGATTACGATAATAAATAAGTCTTATTTAAGCAAAAATACACGACGACGTCTATAAATACGTTCAAGAATAGTCTTATAACTTATATAAGATAAAGCGTTATAATTAGAATAATTGTATTTGCAAATGCTATGTACATATTCGTTACATATATCGTGTTAATAATTGCTTACGTCTTGTCAATATTTGTTGATCAAAAAGTGTTAAAATTTGCGAAATTGTTCTATTGTAAAGTGCTCGAATGCGAGTTAAAGTCGCACAAATGCGACTTTAACTTCAAAAACAACTTTAAGAGAAGCAATAATTTTGCTTAATTTGTTGACAAGCTCTCTTTTTAGCATTTGATTCTTCGAGAGATTATAATATGCATGCGCTATTTAATTAGTTTTAACATAAAGAAATTGTAAATAAGAATTGAATTAAAATGCTCAACAATTAATCTTCTTTATTTAACGATCGTTCGACACAAGAGATTGTTAGATAGTAGATAATTAGAGATTACAACGCTTTAGCTCGTTAAATCAAGAATAACAATAAAGATTGTAACAAAACTTTATTGTTAATGTAATTCTAAAATGTTATCTTAAAATTTCGAACTTAATCGTAATTTTTTTCTCGATATATTATTTCACTTCATAAGCATCAATGTTAACAATTAATTATTAATATATTAATAATAAACACAGATTGAAATAATTTACTTAGCGTAACTCTTTATAACATTGTGAGTTCACGTTATGTTTAACAAATTATCTTAAACTAAATAAAGCAAAGAGACGAAAAAAAAATTTAATAAAGAAAGATTTTAGCAATTCTAAACAAAGCGAAAGACAAAATCAAGATTGTTAATATTATTGTTAACGAAGTTTTTAACATTATTTGACAAGACAAGTTATAACAAATAAAGCCGAAATAAACGTGCGAAAAAAATGCGATAAAAGTAATTTAAACAAAAGATATAAAAGTTATTAAAATTATTTATGCGAAGCTTCGTAATAAAAAGACAAAAAGAATTAACGAAATTCGCGTTAATTAAGAAGCAAATTTCGATAATTTTTAGTTAAACGACAGCTTCGAACATTAAGTTAAATAAATAACTTTAGCAACAACGCAATTTTCTTTTATCGAAATTAGTTTACTTTTTGCTTAAAACGTTATAACTCGTTTGCGAAAAAAAAGAGAGAACGAAATTTTACACAAGACATTTTGTCGTTCGATTAATAATTTGTTATGCAACTTATGTTATTAAAACAAGAGATCGAGCTTCGCGACGCTTCAATGTCTTTCGCAAATAAATTAAAAGTGTTCGAGATAACTTAAGAAAATTTAACAATTAACGACTCTTTAAAGATGTTAATAATTTTAGAAAAAAAAGTAAGATACAAGTTATTAAAATTATTAAGAACAACAATTGTAGCGACAATAAATAACGATAAAAAAACAAGTAACAATAATGCGTCTAACAAGATACTTGTTAAGTTATTTATTTTTACTAATTGTTTAAAAACAAAAGAAATCGAAGAGATAAAAGATTGTAAATGTTATTTTATAGATATTGATTTTTTAAAACGAATTAATTGCGAGTCAAAAAATAAGATCGAAATGCGCATCGAAAATAAATGTCTTTTTACGTTTTATCTAATTATAAAATTAACGTCGACAAAGAATTTCTCGAACTTGTGTTATATTTATATTTGCAAAATCGCTAGATATATTGAACTAAAGTTTAACAATATTAAACACAAGATTATATTAAAAAGATTAAAGATTTACTAACTTAAACTAGTGTGATCGTTGGGTCGAGTCGAACACTTTTTTCTCAATCCGACCCACCCTCTTGGGCCTCGTAGGGTTGGACCAGGGTTAAGGCGCGAACTCGACCCTAGGGTCGGGTTTCGTCGGGCCAATGCCAAGAACCCAAGCTAACTTCGTCGCGTTAGCATTCGCTTATCTTATCTTATCTTATCTATACACTAACCCAATTGAGCTAGCGCAGGATTCATGCTAACCCGATTGGGCTAGCGCAGGGTCCACGCTAACCACATACGATTAGCGCGTCACGTGACGTCACGTGATCGAGTGAGTTCGATTGGACACTTGGCGCGCATTCTTCGCTCGTTCCACCCTGTTGGGCTAGGAAATTTGCCTGACCCTAGGGTCGGGGTTGGGCGGGTCAACCCGATCGGGTTGAAACCTGACCCGACGGTCACACTAACTTAAACAATTGATTTTTCAAAATTTAAAAATTAACAATAAAATCTTTTTCTAATAACGAAAACAAGATTAATCGTTCGTTTTAAAAGATTAACTTGAAATCTTTATATATGCGCACATCAAATATTTTCTTCTTGAACAATCGATTATTAATGCGTGTTAAATCGTAATTAACGAGATCTATAACAATAAAATCTAATTAAAATAATTAATAAAGAGCAACATTGTTGTAAAAAACATATTTAATTAACTCTAAAATAAAATATGCTTTAAGAGATAAATCAAGACAAGAATTGATAAACTTATAATCGAGAAATTTGCAATGTATTAACATTATTAGCGAGAACAAAACAACAAGCTTAACTATAAATAATTGCGAACGATGTTTTACTTCTTGAGTTAACAAGTTATTCGCATAAATTTAAAATATTAAATATTATACATTTGTTTTCGATTCGATCGCAATTCTTGTTTGATGTCGTATTCTTATTATATTAAGTTCGTCGTTAAAAGAAATAACACGAGCTTTTATTATATTAACATATGTATACTTAAATACTTGAAAATCAAATACGAAGACGCAATTATTCAAGATTCGATTTTTTTAAACAACGAAAATAAATAGACTTGCACAAAGATAATGTTAAATTTTTATCAAATAATTAAAAAGTAATAAAAGAATATTGTTGCACGTAAAAACATGTTTAAGAATGCAAATATCGCATTTATTTATAATTTAAAGAAACTATAAAAGTCAAAAGATGCGCAAAAATACAACAACTTCGTAAAGATGTCTTTGAAGAAAAAGAATGTGCGCGTTATCAAGTCTAAGATTTTGCACAAATTGACGTCGAATAACATTTGCGTCTTTCGACGAATTATTCTTTTGTAATATATTGACGTGCAAAAAGACGAAAAAACTTTAAACAATATTAAATTTAATTAATAAAGCGATCTTGTCGTTGCGTACGCAATTCAAATTGCACTTAAACTTACGTCGTTAAATTAATTGCATCAATATGTTGTCTTATTATTAGACTAATCGCTAGGTCAAGTTTCGATATCAACATTCTAGTTTAATCTAAATACTTGATATCAATCTCTTAACTCAACTTGGAATTGATCTTAGATCAATGATTTCTTGACTCGACTCGATCGACTCGCTAAGCAATCGAAAATGACGTCAAAATGCCAAGATTTTTTTTTTAAAAAAAATTCGCATTATTTGAATTACTAAAAATAGTTTAAAAATAATAACGCACAAATAATGTACAAATGCATTATTTAAATGCATTACTATATAATATTATAAACAAATTAATTAAATTAATCAACTTGATTAAGTTAATTAATGCACTTTTTCAAAAATAATCTAAATTTTTCGAGTCTTGGCGAGTCGAGCCAAGTTATACGCTAAGTATTTCATATCTACCCTTTGACTTGATTCAAATACTTGGGTCAAGATTTTTAACCCAAATCAAGTCTTGACGAGCTAGGAACTCGACTCGAACTCGATGACTTAACTCGACGCGATCAATCTACTTATTATAAAAATTTCTCGCATTAACTTAATTGCATATCGATTTTAACATAAGTTAAACGTTTGTTTGTCGAATGTTTTAAAATAATTTTGTCGCACAAACGCAAGCAACTCGATTCTTAAAAAAAAATTAAGTAAAGACGACGCAAATAATAGCGTTGTATTGAATAAAATCTTTGCAAAAATTCAAAATTGTCTTCGAAAAAATAAAAAACGCAAAAATTATTTACTATAACAACAATAAATATTTCGTAAATTAAGAAGAAAAAATAACAAAGCGCAAAGTTGCTTAATAAAAATAAATTAGCAATAATAATAAAGTTTAGCGCGTGCGATTAATTAAGCAATAACGAAGTTTGTCGACTCAATAATAACAATTATATGTTTATTTTTTTTACTTTGATTACATAACTTAAATGTCTTTAATATGTTCCAAATTAAAATTTAATGCAAGAGTAACGTTAATTTCTACTTAATTTTATAAGAGCTATATAATTACTAGTTGCATTTTACGCACGTCAAAAAAGAGAGACTCGAGATCTATTATTAGCACTTATTGTTAACAATTGCTTATTTTAACTAAGATAAAAATGCGACAAAGTTAACAAAACAAAATCGCACAAATGTGATTTTGCTCGTCTTAATTATTTTTTCTCGCTTTTTAAACTAAATAAATTGTCCTTAAAGTTAATCTTTTTTCAATTATATTTCGCATTCGAATCGAATTTCTTCTTGTTATCTTTATTAATATTGTCTTTTGATTTAAGTTTCTTCTTATTTAGTTCTTTCTTATTATAATTGTCAATTTCTTTCTTATTTGTTTCGCTCTTAATTAATCGAATAGCGATTTTTTTCTATTTCTTCTTTATCTTGATTAAAACTTCGATTGACTTTAAATTGTTCAATTCGCGAACAAAAACCTCGTAAAATCGAATCTTAAAAATAAAAAAGAAGCTCTTCTTAGCGACGTTGACAAAGCGAATAATTTAATTGTTTGTCTTCGACTTTTCTTCTCTAAATTTAAAGATAATAAGCGAATTTCTTCGCTCAAATATATTTTCGTTTAATTGCGTAATTTCTTTTGTAGAGTTGCGAAAGTAATTAATTAACATTTGAACAACAATTTTGATCGATTTTCTTTAAAGCAACTTGTTGTTGTTAATTATCTAATCTTTATATAAGAAACAAACGAAATATAGATTTTTGTTATACATTATTTTTATTAGACAATAAATGTCTTTAGCTTAATTGTAATAATATTCTACTTAATTTAAATAAATAACGTAACTCTTGCAATTCTTTTCGCTTACGTAATAAAAGTCTTTCGAGACATAATCGAACCAAATGCGCGTTACTTTCGAAAAATTATTGCTATTAAAATTAACAAATTATGCACTTTTTCGAATGTTAATGCTCAATTGTTTAAACGCAACGTCTACAAGATAATTGTTAAGACAAATTTTAATTTAAAATATATTAATCGTTTTTCAATCTTCGAAAGTATTAACTTTTAATTTCATAATAAATTAATAATTCTTAAATACTTTAAATTCGCGTTTCGATATTTTCTTTAACTTTTCGCACAAGTTTAACTTCTTAACATTGAAAATGCAATAAATTTCGTTATATTATTTCTTCTTTAATTTAGAAGATTCACAATTATATTATTTTAATCAATGTGTAAATCTTTGTTTGATAAATTTATATTAATAACATCTAATCTCTTGATTAACAATATTGTCGAAAATAATGTTTGTTATTCTTAAGATTAAAGAACGAAAGCAAAAAACGAAAGCAAAAGCGAAAGAAACAATTAAGCAAATAAAAAGAGAGATTGTGCTCAATTATTGTTCGTAAAATAAATAAATTAATAGTTGAGTTTCGCATTCTCAAAAATCGTATTAATAAAATTTAAGTATTACTTTATTTGTTCGATAAATAAATTAATATTAACGCGTTTATAAATCTTGCTTTATGCTCTTATTACAACACATAAAAATAGAAAGATAAACAATCTTGTAAATTTAATTGTAGTCTAAATTCATAATAAATAAAGCAAAAAAAAACAATAATTTTAGTAAATCGAACTTTATTCGACTCTCTATGTTGCGTAAAATCGAAGAGTTGTCTATAAATACTTAGTCGAATCTAATTTTCTAATAATTTTAACTTAATTTTGAATAATTTTTTTTAGCATTAAATAAAGATAACACGTAATGTGTTAAAATATTCGAGTTTATCTTCTTTTTTAATTGTGCGAAAATAACATCTATCTATTTAGTCTTACACGCTATAACTTATTATTGTATAAATGCGCTAAATTACAATACAATTAAACTTAATGTATTATATAATTGCTTTCTTGTTGCGCATCGTCGAACGTTAAAAGAAAGAAAGAAGTTTTTTAAATTAATTGTTCTAATAATTGTTAACGATAACATTGCAATTGAATTTAACGCATTTAACAAAATTGTTATTAAGCAACTTGTCGTTATAAATTGATTAATTTTTTTTAAAAACGACTTTTGCAAGTTAATCTTATATTTTTCTCGCAACGTTTTTCGATTATCTTAATTGTTTTTACATTATATTAAACGCAAATTAAACGAGTCGCAATTTATGTAAATTATCTTAACTTTAATCTTTAATCAATTTCGTTAAAATTAACAACACAATTAGTAATCTAATAAGCGCTTAAATTTTATGCAATTTAACTTTATTACTAATATAAATTTCTAAAGTTAATAAGATGTATATATTTTTAACACGCTAATTTTACGACGCAATCGAATTTTCGCAAAGATAATTTCGCGTTGCGTACATTTGCTTATAATACATTTCGATTATTATTATTCTTATGCACATTTTTGATTGTATTAATTTTTGCTTATTCTATATTTGTTAATCGTTTAAACATAAGTTTAAATTAAGATTTTTATTCGCGAAAGTCGAGTTGCTATGTTAATTGTCTAAACATAAGTAAATTTTAGAACAATTAAAATTGCAACTTATTCTTATACTTCTTTTGTTTATTAACAAGACATATTTGTTTCTTCTTGATTTGCAAGACGCATTAATATTAAACGTCTATAATTAATTTTATTTCGAATATATATATTATAAATGTTTTTAATTTTTTTTAAGACATCTTCTTTTTGTCTTTTGTTGTTTATATATATAATTAAATTAGAGTGCGAATGCGTTTTACGAGATAACTTTGTAAGTTTTAAGTAAGTAAAGAGATCAAACGTTTATAAAACGTTCGAATTAAATTTTCAAAATCTTTCATATATTTCGTTACGTTCGAATTAAATCTTTAAGATTTCTAGCATAATTTGTCGCGTTCGAATTAAATCTTCAAGATTTTTAACAAAAAAGACAAGATAAAAATCGAAAGCAATAAGACTTCTCTTGTCTTATTATTTTATTTAATCGAAATAAATCGAGAAAAAAGTATTGTTTGAGCGAATTCTAGACATTAATTGCAATTAATAATGTCAATAAATTAACAAAGCATTAGATAAAGCTTAAAAAAAGATAGCGAACGCGAAGCTAATAATAAATAATATATTTTTAAATTCGAAGACAATTGATTGCGAACTCTTAAGCGCACTTAAAAAACACTAAATAAAGTTAACATTCTCGTTTTGTTATTAAGATATATTAATAATGTTTTACATTAACAATGTTGTAATTAAAATTATATATAAATTAATTGCAAAAGATAATCGAGACGCGCATTGTATAAGTATTGTCTCTTTAACACAAAACATTTTAATGTTGTTTATTTTAAATTATCGAAAAAGTCGCAAAAGCAATAATGCAAGTCGAAATATATTTATTTATAAATATACTAATTTAATAATAACTAGTTGTAAAAATGTGTTTGCTATCGAAAGAACAAAAATAATTTAAAAAAGAAATAATTTTTTTATTATAATTAACAATAAATTATTGTTATTTTTACGTTATTAAGAAGAAAAATAAAGAACAAATAGCAACGCAAAGCAAAAAGAGTTGTAAAGATTTTTAAACGTTTGACGCGAACTTAGACGTCGTCTTACTTCTTTTTATAAGCAATATATAGAATTGCGTTGCATTTATTAACGTTAAATCTTATTTAATTAATACGTTAATAATTTATTAGTTACGAAGTAAGAAAACAACTCGCGAACAATTCGAATTAATTTAATGAAAAAGATTTAACAAAGACTTGAGCGTAACAAGTAATGTGCAAACATTAAAAACGAATGCGAAGCAATTTAATTCTAATTAACTTGTTAAGAAGTTTCGACTTAAAAGCGCAAATCGCTCGCGATTGTTATTAACAATTCGAAATTATATATAATTACGCGAGTTTATTCTTTGATACGACGCAACGTTATATAAGATTCGCTTTCTTAATCTTTATATTCTTAATAATTTTATATTTGTCGTCTAAAATAAAAATTCGAAGCTTCGAATATAATTAACTTAAATCGAAAGTTGCAAACAATGTAAAAATTAATAATTTAAACTTAAAAGTATATATTATAATATGCGACTTTTGTTCGTTGTAAAAGACGTCAATACTTAACAACGATCGTCTAATAAAAGCGAATTTAAAAATAAATAAAGATTTGTCGTATCGCAATAAAGATGTAAATCGTATATCAAAACTTAGTCTTTAAGATAAAAAAAATAAAAGCGAATATTTTATAAAGATTTAACAATATCTTTACGCAATAATGCGACGATTTTCTCGATTACAATATTATTACGCAACGTTGTTCGAATGTTATAAGACATTTTTGAGATATTAAATCGAACAAGTTGTATTGTTACGCTAGTATTTTCGCAAGAGATATTAGAGAGAGTTATGCTATTAAAGAGATTTGTAGACGTCTTTAGACAATGCAAGCAATCACTTAGTAACAAGGAATTGCAACTTTAATAATCGTAACAATAAATTAAGACTTAAGATAAATTGAATACGATTTATAAGAAAGTCGCGTTTCTAGTTTCTATATATTAAGAAAATATAAATTGCTCGCCTTGCTCGTTCGTTAAGCATAACGAACATAATTGTTCGCGATGTTCGCTTATTAAACATGTCGAACATCATACTTAGAATGCTCGCTTTTCGAGCATGTCGAACATAATAACAAATGCGCTCGTAGCGTATAGAATCTAAACCACTAATATAGCTTAAGTAAGCTCGTAACACCAATTCTCTTCTTTAGAGTTTTCGTTTTAGAAATTCAATGTCTCTTCATCATGTCTTCAAGAAAGATTAATACTAGAAACTTTTCTTTTCATAAAAAAGATTTTTTTGACGTTTTAGATTCTTTATGTTTAGCGATGCGTCCTTGTCGCAATTGTGCAATGTCTAGTAAAACTTGTTGTGTGAACGATAATTTCAAAAAGTGCGTAGAATGTGTGCGATCGAATCGTAGTTATGATTTAACAATCTTGTCTACTTCGATAAAACGAATTTACGAGAAAAGATTACGATTAAAGAAAGAAATGCGCGAAGCGCGTGCTAAGCTAAGTCGTTTGAAAAGACAATTAAATTTTCTAGAAAATAAAGAGAAAGAAATGATCGTAACGAAGTGAAAGAACATTAACGATTTAAAGATAAATAAAACGTTCTTTGCTACGTCTATTACAAAGACTCTTAAGTTGTTGTTCGATATGTCGTTCAAGCAATTTCAACTTTCAACTAAGTGAAATTGAGCTATCGTTTTCTTGTCTAGCTTTGATAAAATTTTCTTAGAAGGTTTCAACAACGATTAAGATTCTTTTTCGACTCTTATATATTTTTTAATGTAGAATATTCTTTTCACTTGATAAGATATTTTTGATCTTCTTGTTGTAGAATTTTTTCAACTTCGTATTGTTTCTTCTTCTATGAATGAAAATAAAATATGTTCTATAAAGGCGGGATTGAATTCGCTAGTTTCAACAATAAGATATAAAATACTAGAAATACTTTGACGTCTTTGAACAAGTCGAATTCGTAATTATCTAATCTTTTTGTCTTCTTAACGAGAAACAATTCGACTTTAATATGATTCAATTTCTTGCTTAACTTCCTTATCTTAAGATTTTTTGTAAAAAGATATATTTTATCTCTTTTCTTTAGCTAAGATGTTGTTTTTCGTTTTTCGTTTTAATATCTAATTAACTTTTCTTGCATTCTTAAGATGTTGTCATGTACCTTCTTTAGTGTCGCTATTCTTTCGATGATTAATTAAGTTAATAGATGCTTTCGCTCTTTCTTAAAAAGATTAAGTTCTTTACTATAATTGGCGAAGAATAAAGTTATCTTAGTAATATTTAAAATCTTTGCATTTAGTGCTAATTGAGTCATAGATAAAAGTGATATCCAATTGCTATAAGTATTGTTGACGTAGTGTCTTAGATATTGCTTTAGACTTTAGTTTGTTCGCTCTATTTAATCATTCGTAATCAAATAATAGGCAATGAACATTCTAAGTCTCGTTCCTAACATTGGTAGAAGCGTCTTCTAATAGTTAGACGTGAAGAGTTTGTCTTTGTCACTAGTTAATTCTTTAGATATATTATGATATCGTATAAGTCGATTCAATACAATGTATTCTAGTTGTTCTACTATGAACTTTTCTTTGCATGCGATAATATATAAATACTTAATAAGTTTGTCAATCATTACTAGTATCGAATTATATTTGTCTCTAATTGCTAGATTCGTCGAGTTGAGCAACTTAATAATAAAGTTTATCGTGACTTTATCTTATAACGATTTAGATAATTCCTAATATTGGATTTCGTCATAGCTCGCATATGTATTATGTTTGTTCTATTAATAACTAAGGCATCGTTTGATATACGCCTCGACAACTTGTCTTATCTAGGGAAACTAACAATGCTAGCGTAAAGCTAAAGAATTTTGATCACTATTAAGTGTTTTTGCAATGATTCATCATGATGTTTCTTTATATATTTGTCAATTTTGTCGATAGATATTTAAAGTTTTTCTTTCTTTACTAGAAATTCTTTCTTGTTGTTTCTAAGTATTCGTAAAGTAGCATTTAGCTTATGTTTGTTTACTAATAATAATTCGTTTTTGTTAACTTTAAGTATGTTATAATTAAACGATTTCTTCGTTTTTATATAATCATTTCTTCTATTAAGTGCGTCTACTTTATCGTTATCTTTGTCTAATGTATACTACATTTTAAACTTATATTGTTCGAGTCGCTCTAATTATCGCATTTGCCTTCTATTAAGCTATTTAATAGTAGTAAAGTGTAGAAGATTTTTACGATCTATAAGAATCGTAAGTTTTAATAATTCTTCGATGTATACTCTTTATAACTCTAGAAATGCTACAATAGCAAGTAGTTTTTTGTCGTAAATATCGTAATTCTATTCAATTAACAAGAGTTTTCTCAAGAGATATGTTATTAAGTGTTATATGTCTTTATGCTTTTGATTAAAGTATGAATTAATAACTAGATTTAATGTGTCAATTTTAATCTTGCTTAACAATCGTAAGTTGTACATCTTTAGTACTAGTTTTTTTAAAGCATTTTAACTTAAGATTCTAAAATGATTTTTCTTTCGTCAATTCTTATCTTTATGATATCTTTTTCTTCGTAAGGTTTGTCAATAATATTGCGCTAATAAAGTAGTTTTTGATGAATTTCTTATTATAATTTATGAAATCTAGAAAGAATTAAACTTTTTTAACATTAATAGATGATTTTTATTTCTTAATTGCTCGTAGCTTTTTAAAATTTATGCGTACTTCATGTCGTTTAACGACAAATTCAAGAAAGTCAACTTCTTCTTAATGAAACTCGCATTTCTTTAATTTAAAATATAGATTTCTCTTATTTAGACATTCTAATAAAACATGATTTATATGTTCTTTCAAGATATTCGAGTAAATCATAATGTCGTTCAAGTATGCTATGATAAATCGATTTAGATATTATCGTAATGCATCATTAATTATTTCTTAACACGTTGTTAAGACGTTCGTGAGTTCGAACGACATTATTGTATATTTGTATAATTTATATCGTATACAAAAAGCTATCTTTTACTTCTTCTTTATCTTTATTCTAATCTAATTGTACGTTTCTCGTAAATCTAGTTTCGTGAAGTACTTCGCTTTGAATAGTCGATTCTAAAGCTTGTTAATATTAAATATTAAATATCGATTATTAATCGTAATATTGTTTAGCTTTTAGTAATTAACACATAAATGAAGAGTTTCGTTCTTCTTAAATACAAAGAGAATCAAGTATCTTGTCTATAATTAAGATTTTTTAATAAATTCTTTTTCTTCGTTTTTTGCCAAGTATTCGTAAAGTGTTTTTAGCTTCTTTTTAAATAAAGTATATATAGATTCAAACGTGAGTTGCTTGCCTAGTTCAAGTTTAATCTCGTAATTTTACAATTAATGTTTAGATAAAGTCTTAATCGTTTTTTCTTTCTAAAATAAATGCTCTCAATTGTTGTATATTCGTAATACGTACTTTAGCGATTTTCTCGCTATACTAGATAGTTTAGAGCTCTTAAAAGATTCGCAATTTTTTTCATTTATTCTAACTTTGTAATCTAGCTAACCTCTATTAATGTTTATCGAGTCGAACTTTATTAAATCGTTCTTTTGCGAAAATGCAAACTCGCTACATACGATCGAATTTCGACTTAATCTTTTATTTATTATCGAACGCTATTGATGCGTAAATTAAATGTGAATTGCGTGATCACATCGCGCGAATCTAAGTACTCGTGTATTCTAGTTAACTTCTAAATTGTGCTACTTTAATTAAGATATTTCTAGAACGATATCGTGAGTAATTATTTCCACTATATTAAAGATTAGTTTCTCGTGATGTTGTTAAATAGCTACTAGTAGTAATTTTGTTTCTTTGTTCACTTTTTCATTTCTTGCGAGTAACGAGTTTTTATCTACAACTATTACGATAGTTGTCAAGAGCGTTGTCATCGCGATAAAGAAGACAATGACAAGTACGATCGCCTCGCGATCGTATCTATATTTAGCCTAGCATTTTCCACAGAAGAAATGCATACTTTCTACAACTTATTTTTCGCATCATAGTGTTTCGTTCATAACAATCTAGTAGCTTCAAACAACGATTCGCACAAGTTGTAGATAACTTGTATTGTTCTTCTACTATTTTTGAAAATAAAAATAGTACTTATTATTGCGATAATTGTCATAAATAGTTTATTACGATCTCGCTTTAATTAAGAACAATCTATTTGAACTCTTTCGAGACGTCAAGCTAGCTTCAACAAGTCTATCATCATCATTCTCGAAACTTGACTAGAAAATCATTAATATCGTCTTCGCTCTCTTAGCTTTTCTTCACTTTGATCATTCGTTCGCTAAAGAAAATATTGACGAGCTCTTTTTCACAATTTAAATCATTATTGTCTCTCGTCTCTAGTCAAGATTCTTCTATAGTTGTTTATTGAAAAGAAGAACGAGAAATTCGTTCGCAAAGTCTTTATTTTTTTTAGACGATTAAGCAATTGATCTCGATAATTTCAAAGCAACTACTTAACAATTTCTTAAATTAACGATTAAGTATCGCTTTGATGTTTAGTATCAAAGCTATCTATCGCGAAAATCTATAGTTTCTCTTAACTTCTTTACATATTTTATTGAGATCACTCTCTCGAAATCTTTAGCGAAGCAAGTTATGACAAAGTTAGGAAAGAACGTTCACTTAAAAGATTTCGAAATAGAAAGTCGCATTGCGACTTCTATACAATCTATCAAATTAATTAAGATTGTAACGAGTGACTCTTAACATCATAAATTAACAATTACTACTAATAGTTCTTCGAGTAAGATTGTCGACAAACGTCTTGAGAGAGACTTCGCTATCAAAACGTCTTTTACTAAGAAGATTCGTTAAGACGAAGAAATTAATATTATAATTAAATTCTTTTTTTTGAACGATTCTTTTTTAAATTACAACAAGACGCAATACATCAAAAATTGCGTTATTTTACTCTATATGATGTAAGCTTAAGAGCAAGAACTTGAAACGTCAAACTTTTGACAAGTTATTACGAAATAAAACATCAACATTGCGATCAAAATCTATAAGATGCTCTTTGTTGCCAAAAAGAGTCAATTTAAAGAAGAGACAAAAAATGCTCTTAATTTCTTTCTTAATAAGACGAGATTTCGAGATTTCATCAAACGTGTTCGTAATGATCTCAAGAATACTCGAAATAAATTAATTGAGATTATAACTTAACGCGATCGTATTAAGAAACAAGAACGATCAAGTTAATCTTTGCAATTATATCAAACAATGCATAACATTTTTTAAGTATCGCAATATTGTAAAAAAGCATTTCAATTTCGTTCTTAACTCTTTCGTAACTTTAGTAGAAATCTAGATTAACTAAAGACACATCTCGAAGAAATCAAGTCTTTTATTTAGAATTAGTTTCGCTCACTTTTTTACTAGTTAGTCGTTAAACTTAATCGCGATGAAGAATTACGTGATCGCAACAATTAAGATCGCAATTAACTCATTAATAACGATAAATTTTGAGAAGTTTATCTAAACTCTTTCTTAACAAGAAAGAAACATCAAGAACGATATTGAAAAAATAGATACGTCTCTTAGATCGCAAATCATAATTTCAATTGTCTCTTCGTCTACGTTATAGCTTTAGCAAAGAAATATAACTATGATCGTTTTAATTAGCGCTTTTCGTCTTTGTCGTTGCGATCTCAAACATCTTTTTCGCTAGCATAACGTATTTTAATCTTGATAAGCTCTATACAACGCGAGGCTTAACATGTTCGAACAATGAATAATTCTTGTCGCTTTGTTAAGACTTCACGATTATCTTATTATCGCAAGAAGAATTATTATTACACTAGTAAAAAAGATTATTTACTCGCAAAGACGAACTATTATTGCGATTCACTCGTTGCCAATTATTATCGCAATTCATTCGTTAAAGCAAATTATTATTAAGATTTATTTGTCGTCAATTTTTAGCGCAATTCACTCGTTAAAGCAAATTATTATCGCGAAGAAAGCTATAAATTATTACTATCGCAAGCTCGTTAGCAAGTCAATGATGCTTCGAGTTATTGTTCTTTTCTACGCGATAATTGTCTTAACTTTATATCTAGAATTAATCGAAAATTGAAGTTTATCTTTAATAAATCACAAACAAACGCGATAAAATATTAAAAAGCGTTTAATGATCGTAAAGATCAAGAGTCGAAGTATTAACAAAATAGAAATTATTAACAAGACTATAATTGCGACTATGATTGCGATAAAATGCGCTCTTTACGCGAATTAAAGTATTAGTAGAATGAACGCTAACGTAACAATGAGCGAGATCGCGACGAACGTCTAGCTCAAAAACGATCGCTTCGCTCACATAATATTATAATGTAAAATCTCGAAGAACAAAGCGTCGATTTCTTTATTTGTCGTTTTTTTCAAATAGCGAAGCTCGAAGAAGAGCGATCAATTCTTCGAGTACTTTCTATGTGCTTAAAAGAAATTACATTGAAATAACACATCAATCTTTTTTATGCGATTCGTAGTAAAATGAACGAGAGTTTAACAATTTAAAAGAATGAGTTGTTTCGAAAATATCGTTTAAACAAGTTTAAGTTCTTAAGAAAGATAAAAAAGATAACTTTTCGTTTCGAAGATAAGAAACAAATACTTGGTTAATATTTTACTAAAAAAATCAATCTTCTTTACGATATCAAGATGCAAAATAAAAACATTATTGTTCGTCATCTTTAAGATAACTTGAAAGCACAATTAGCTTTAACAACGTCGCTAAGAGAAGACAACAACATTATTAAGACTTTTAATCGACGCGTAAGAAACAACGAACAAGTAGCGCGTAAAATTTAAAATTTAAACAAGAAATTAACAAATCGCTTCTAAACTTAGTCTTAGAATTAGCTAAATGCGCGTATTAACATTGCGATCGTATTAACAACTACTTAAATCGAACGATTAATAAACAATTACTAGCGAGTTATTAATAGATTAGCTATCTTTGTTGTAATCGTCGTATTAGTTAAGAAGAAAATTCTTACTTCTATAAGCAATAATAAGATGTCTTGAAAGATGAAGCGATTTTGTCGTTATTGCGAAGGCAATTATTAAAACAATTTATATATTTTCGTTACAAAGATTATGCTAGCGAACGCGATCGTTAAAAATAATACGCGTTTCGAGATTATATAATTGAATAATAAGAATATAAAAATCCTTCTCGCTTTGCATATCGCGAAGAAGAAGAAAAACTAAAGTCGCTAACTAGTAATCTTGACTCTATTAAGAATCTTATCGATGTTAAAAAGCAACATTATTCTAATCACATTTATGATCGTTTGTTATCTTAAAAAAATATTTTTTAGTTTTACTTAACATTCTTTTATGCTTTATCGCAACGCTTTTCTAAAAGCGTCTCTAAACAAAAGTTATCTTTAGATATCGTTGTAAAAGACGCGAAAACCTTCACATCTATTATTACTACTAAAATACTTACGATTTCGAAACTTATTAAACAAGAATCGAAATCTAATTTGATTTTTCAAGCATATTCGAATGTGTTTATCACATGCTATTCTAGTATTAACAAGTTATATATCTTATGTTTTGACATTAACTCTAAATCTATTCTTATTAGCGAACAAATATATTAAGCATTTTATTCTTACATTTTACATTATCTTATAACAAAGAATAAGCGACTAAGATGTAAAAGAGTAAACGAAATCGACACATTTACGCTTTGTGCTAAAATATCTTTGCGTCTTAAAAACAACAAAAGTCGAATAAAGATCGTCATTGAAGAAGCTCACATTGTGCCTAGTCTACTATGCGATATAATTGTCGAAATAGAGCTCTTAAAACTCAATTAAATAATAATTAAATAAGATAAGAATAAAGAAAATCAAGATTACGTATTCTTTTGCGATCGACGTTTTCTTATACAAGCAACTTCTATAGTTGCTTCATTAATAATTAAGAAAGCAATCTTAATTCTAGTTCTTACAACAAAGGCAAACGTAATAAGGTTTGCTAAACGATATTATTCTTGTGTACGTAATGTCATTGTTTATGTCTTAGAAATCACGATACTAAATCTTAGTAAAGAAAAGAACGTTCTTATGCGTTATAAATTTTTGCTCGTCAAGACTTTTTATCTTTTTCAAGTCTTTTCTCACATGTATTCTACTATAGAAGAATTAGTTACTACGATTAACGCAATAATTAAATCAAATTAATGTGTCATTCTTGTAAACAATTTTAAGCTTATCTTTTTAAAGATTCGTAAAAAATAAACTCTAAGTTAAATTAGTAGTCTCGTCAAGATTGCGCAATCTACGTTAGTGATCGAAGTAAATTTCGTAGACGTATTCATTGATAAGGCTTGTGCGAAGCCAAATATGTCTTATTTCGTACAATTATCGAAGGAAAAGAACAATAAGACAAATATATTAAATCATTAAGAAAAGAAATATAGAGCTAGAGTATAAACGATTATTGATCGTTATCATTATTTTTTTCGTGCAAAACTAGATAAATTTAATAACGATGTCAAAATGCTAATGTCATTTGTAAACGAAAACAACGTCATTGATTTTAAGCAAACGTTATACTTTCTCATTGCACGAGATCGCAAGACGATTGATAATATACTAGACTCGCTCATGCGTTAAGATTGACTATAGAAGATTTCTTTAAAAACTATTTCATTGATTGCATTATCGACGTTCGTAATTTAGAAAAACGACAAATTACAAGTAATGATTGATTTTCGCAAAATTAATACTTGACTATATCTAGACGCGTATTCTTTATTACGTCAAAATACTATACTTGGCGCTTTGAAAAAAGTTATGATTTTTAGCTTCGTTAATTTTATCAAAAGCTTCTTTTAGCAAGATATTAAATCAAATAATTAATAAAAAACTATTCTAGTGACGTCTTATTAAGATCAAGAATGACTTACAATGTTCACAATAAAACTCGCAAATACTTTAGTCTTCTTTTAGCATCGCATGAAGCAATTATTGGAATTATATCTATAACAATTCGTTTTAATTTACATCGATAACATTATAATTTATTCGCAAACTTTAAAGCAACACATTTATTATTTTGATCAAGTTTTAACTTTGTTGAAAAACAACAATGTTACTTTAGTTTTATCGAAATGTTACTTCGTCTATTTTAATATTAAGACGCTAGATCATTATGTATCTTAGCTAGATTTAAGCATCATTAAGAAGAAGATAAATGCAATTAAAGTCATAAAGTTTTCACGTAATCTTAGAGACCTTAAGATAAATTTAAGATTTTTTGATTATTATCGTTGATTTGTCGATTACTACGTCGCTATAATTCGATCTCTCGTAAAATTAAAAATTAAGAATTTTATTAATAACTTGATAAAAGAACGCTTACGACGCGAACATGCAACGCGATTACGTCTTCGTTAGTAATACAAGAACAATTGCGATAATAAATCGACTAATATTATCTTCGACGCAAATGAGAAATGTTAATAGACGTAAAAGACACTCAAGTTTATCTTATGTTAGACATCAATTCTAGTCTATCTTGACTTTAGCAAGTCTTTCATTCTTTACGTCGACAATAATAAGAAAAAAGAATTTGAAATCGCGATTCATTAGCTAGATAAAAAAGAGATTGAAAGACTTGTCTTGTTTCTCTCTAGAAATCTTGTTGACGTCGAAACAAAATATTGAGTTACGAAGCTTAAGATTGGCGCGTTTGTCTAAATCTTAACTAAGTTATTACAATATTTCGACAATAAATTTTTTATCGTAGTCACAAATTATATCGCTTTAAGAGCGACACTTTAAAACAAATTTACAAGTTAACGTTTCGCAAGACTTAATAAGTAAACTATGTATTTATTCACGTACTTATCACGAATAATTATAGTTTATTGTCTCGAAAAGAATTACAACAACGCGAACGATCTTTTAAAACTATTAATTAATTACGCGAATATCAATTGCTATTCTATGATTACTATCGTTGTTAATAAAGAATTTCTTCATAATTTGCGCAATGCTCTTAAAATCAATTCTTATTTCTAAAAAATTTATGAGAAGATAAAGAAATAAGTGAAAGATATCGCGAAGAACTTTAAGAACTTAAACATCGTATATTAATCGTATCGTTTAAACGCGAATATTAAATTGCTTTACTTAATTAACAAATTTAATTTTAATCGCGTTTATATTTTGAAATTATTGAAAAAAAAAGTACTTAAGTTCGCTCACGATAACTATGTTCACAATAATTATCATTAAACTTTAGATTATCTTAAGATCGTTTGCTATTTTTCTAAGATAAGAAGCAAGATTCACGCATACATTAATAAATGTTTAATCTATTAATTGTTAAAGTCTTCGCGAAGATTGCTATACAATTAATTTAATTTTGTTAAAATAACGACGATTTCTCTTTTCTAGTTAGCAATGAACTTCGTTGTAACATTGCTAATAATTACGCAAAATCACAACTTTTTGCTCATTGTTATCGATCGTTTTTCAAAATATATTAGATTGATTTTTAACAAAAAAATCTAAACGACAAAGAACTAAATCGAGATATATTATCGCGACGTCTATTGTTACTAGAGATTGCTAATCAAAATAATCTTAAATTGCGATCTTAAATTTACGAACGAACTCTAAATCACAATGTTTGAAAAGAGCGAAATCAAACTTGATTTTACAATCGCGTATCATCTCTTTGCGAATAATTAAATCGAACGAACGAATCAAATTATAGAAGTTGCATTGCGATGTCTTCTTATAAAAAAATATAAAAAGAATTAAGAGAACATTCTTTTTTAGATTAAGTATGTCCTTAATATTGTTAAAAACGCATCTATTACAACAACGTCTTTTAAGCTACTATATAACGTTACATCGCGAGAGTCTTTAATTCTTCTTTAATTATTCTCTTGCAACAATACTATCGCAATGCAATTTATCGCAAATCGTTAATCGTTTTGAAACGAAATCTATGACGCGATCAAGTTTGCGTAAATTAAGATAACAATTCTTTACAATGCAAAGCATCGCGAACTAGATCTTTACAACAACATCTACATCAAAATGATCAAAATTAAAGAAATTAAAGATTATCTATTTGCGAGAAACTCTAATCTTAGTGCTAAAAAAATTAAATCGTTTAAAATTATTCGCAAGATAAAAGATCTAACGTATAAGCTAAAGTTACCATCGCACATAAAGATACATAATGTTATCTTTGTAAAACATTTAGAATAAATTAATTACAACGCTTTGCAACGTGACGTTTCACAATTATCTTTAATACAACACAAAAATAAGAAATTATATATAATCGAAAAAGTAATTAGACGTAAAAAAAAGAACGATAAATTAAAATATATTGTTAAGTAAAAGAATTATGAAGAATTCACTTAAGAGTTAATCGAAATCATAGAAGCTAATGTATTGAACTTGATAACGCGTCTTAATTAGCGAAGATCGACGCATCGATCGTAATATTACATGTCTTTTCGAACATAAAATAAACAATAAAACTTACTTTCTATTTATTTAACATATTTATCTTTTGATTTCATCTTATTTACGATTACTTACTTCGTCTTCTTTGCATCTATTTATTATTTTTAATTATCATCTTTATACGTCTTTTACGACAATAGTTATTAACTTGTCAATTATATGAGCGATAGCTTTAAAGAGTACGACTTTCGAATAATTAAAGATCTTTTAGACATAATCGATTTCGTCTTATCTACGAACAACTTCGAAAGTAGCTCATTTGTTCACATTAAGAGAGATCGAAATATCTTAATCGATTTCACACAAAGTGCGATCAAGAAACAAGAATCGTTATTATCTTAAAACTTACTTAGCATTAACGATAACAAAACGAAATCTATAAGCATTTTACATTAATATTCTATGTCAATTTGAATTGCGCAAACAATTATTACGTCATATTAAATAAAATCTAATGCGAAATCGATTAAGAAGAATTTTTATAAACATGAAATGCCATTGTACACTAAATATAACATTAAGATTGACAACATACTTGTTAACGTAACATTGAGCGACTCGTACGTGCAAAAAATTCTTGAGATCGATTTCGCTAATTTTAAGAAATGACTTGTCGATTTCGCGAACAACTAAAAAATTTGCGTCTTTCGCGAGAATCGCGAAAAGGCAACTAAATTTCGAAAGACTCTCAAGAAAAAATAAAAATATTACGAGATTATCAACTATTAACTTCTTGATAACGAAGATTGCTCTTTAAGCATAGTAAAGAAATCTAATTTTAATAAGAAGCATCTTTTGTGTGTGCGATAAAATAATATAAACTCATTAAACGAAGCAATGATAAACAAGAAAATCAAGAAGCGAAAGAAAAAAACAAAGATCTTGACGCAATCAAAGAAAGACGTCGCAATTAAAAATCTTAAGAAATAGATCATTGTTAAGTTCTAGCACTTCACAACTGCGAACAAGGAAAAGCGTATTATTGTCGTTAACAAGAACGATAAGCGCTTCATTATTAATACGATTATCGTTAATAAAGACGATGTTAAGTCGAAATCTAGTTATCTTTTTATGCTTTAAACAAAGATACGTAATCGCGAGACAATTCAAGATCTTTTAGCAAATAATCGTGTATTTATCGTTAACGAGAACGATAATTAAAATGCTAATAAAAATCTCTTTACGAATGATTTTTTGTTTGCGAATTCTTATTTTATTAAAGATAACTTGGCTTTCGCGCAACGACTTTTCTCGAAACTTAAAGAAAATTTTTTTTTTCTTGACTTGCATCGATTATGAATGTTAAACTCGTTAATCTTACAAATGTCTCTCATCGTAAACATTAATACTTTTGACGAACGTTATTCTTATTCGACAACTCGTTAGCTACAAATGCTAATAACAAATATAAGTTTTTCAATATTTTTAAAAGGTTTCACATTAACTTTTAATTACGATGTGCGTAAAAAAAAGCAAACGTTTAATGAAGAAAAATAGACATTAATTGTGATTGACGAAAAGTCTATTAAGAAGAATGAAGATCATAATGATGCGAATTTAAAACTCGTTAATCAACTAATATTAAAGAAAGAGATCAAGAATATCGTGAATCAAGATCAAGAATTAAAGAATTTCGATCGTCATTTCTCTATCGAATTAAATCATAAATATGAAGATCGCTCACAAAATGTTATAGCGCATCAATTGATCGAAATCGTAGATATCGTTTAACACTTTAGATTTGTTCACAACGCAATTCTACGATCGTTGTTAAAAAGTATTGTCGCAATAACTTGAGATAATCGCAAAGATCTACATAAGAGACTTCTTAAGTTAAACATACAAGTTATTAACGTTTACGAGACTAATTATCTATTTGACGTTAAAACTAAAGATAGAATCGTGAATTCTTTTGTTAAGCGATTAATATAAGACAAATTTACAAAGATCGACTCATTTCTTTACGATGCGCATGTCAACATTAACGACTTTGGCGACGCAATCTAACTATAACAAGTAATCGACAACAACGATCTTAAGAGCGAACAATAGTCAATGCTTTTATCTTAGCGTATCGCAATTCTTTTCTACTTTTACTTGAGAAGTTCTTCGCACAATACGTTTTCTCATTATCTTCTCGATCACGACTTCAAGAAAAGATCGCTTTACTCTAATGATTTTTACATCACAATTTCTTTTCTCTTATTATTTCATTCTAATTGATTGACAACAATTTTACTTTGGGGACAAGAAGATGTTACGATAGCTATTAAGAGCGTTGTCATCGCGATGAAGGAGACAGTGGCGAGTACAATCGCCTCGCGATCGTACCTATATTTAGCCTAGCATTTTCCATAGAAGAAATGCATGCTTTCTACAACTTATTTTCCACATCATAGTGCTTCGTTCATAACAACAACTACTAGATTGTAAGCGTCAAATTTCTTCTAAGTAGAATACTCTTTCCTCTCTATAAGAGCTTTAATTATAAAATTATCTATTGCACTAGAATCGATCATTGCTATGAGTTAACAATCGTTGATCTTAACTAATGTGATAAAACATCGTGCGTGCGCTATTAAGTTTAGTTGTTGCTATTAAGCTAATATATTGCATTTCTCTAATATGCTCTTTATTAAAAAATTTGAACTTTTTCTTGCTCTTATGTTGTGACTTTTGCTTTAAACGTCTATCTACGCTAAGCTTTCTTTTGTTGCTAGATTGTTAACTTTGACTTTCTAAAGAATTAATTAACTTCGTTCTTTTCTTCTAGATAAATCTAGCATAAGTCGTTGTAGCAAGTTGTTTAACTAAGACTTGCGTGTAAGTCGTTTGCTTTTTTAATAATAACATCTTCACGCTTAAGTGTTAACATTCGTGTGTTTGTCTTAATAAGATTCACTTGTTCCATAATAATGTTAAATATGTTCTTTTCTATAGTGATATTACTTTCTAGCTTCTTTTCGCATTCGTTTACGATCTTCGATAAGCTAGCTAAAGTCTTAAGATGATTCGTAATGTCTTTTATGCATTCGTGAAAGTCTTTCTAGTTGTACTTTTTATTTAAGTCGATAACTAAACTATAAGACTTAATAGTTTTCTAAAGTATTTGATTAACTTTTTGCGTAAATGCGAATGCCTTGTCTAATAATGTTTTATCTAAAACTTTCTATAATTGATCTAGATTCTTCATTAGATAATAATTGTCGTTTAATTCAATCTTGAAGATGTTCGCCTTTGTGTTGATTTGCTTTCTAATGTCGTTCTAGCTATTAAGTATTTCTCTTAACATAACATTGATTTGTTAACAATTTATCAAGTTTTATGATCGACAATCTTTTGCGAAGTGACTTAATTTATCACATAAATAGCACGTTTTCTAGAATTTATTATCTTGCTTTCTTCTAAAGTTTTTTTCTTTGCATTGTTAAATAAAATTCAATTTTATAAATGCAAACTTACGATAGTTTAAATTACTATACTTCTAATTAGAACGAAATTCTTTTTAATAATATTTAATCGTTAATTCAAAGAAAATTCTTGCTTTTTCGTAAAATTGATCGTATTGCTTTTTTATAATTCTTTTATATAGTTTGTTGTTAAAATCGATAACTACTTCGATAAGATTAAACATGTCGCTAATGAATTTATTATCGCACATAATTTCGTTCTTAAGATTGTTTTTAAAATCTCGTCGAAACATTGTTATAAGTGCGACATCGTTTCACTTAATAAAATTAACATACTTTTAAAACCTTGCTACGTAGTCTATTGCAAAGATTCGTTAAATTAGATGTTAAATCATTCTTTTTGCGATTTGTTTTTCGTTAAATGTTTTAAAGATTCTTCGAAGCTCTCTTTTAAAGTTGTCGAAATTCGTGAACATCGCACAAGAATTTTCGTCATAATTTTTTAGATACTTGCGTAAGTTCGACTTGAGCCAATGCTAAACTCTTTCTCTAAAAAATATAAATGCGAAAATTGTCTTCTTGTTTACTAGAACAAGATAGAAGATGAAATAAATATCTATTTGCATAAGTTAATTCTTTAGATCAATTTGATCTTCATAATAGACGTTAGACTTATTAATTCTTATTTTGTCGTCTTTATTAATAGAGAGTCAACGTAATGTTATTAAGCTAGTGCTTGAAATAGAAACGCGTTGATCTAATACAAACATTCTTAAAGTGTTCAAAGTGTTACGCTAGTACTTTCGCAAGAGATATTAGAGAGAGTTATATTATTAAAAAGATTTGTAGACGTCTTTAAGCAATGCAAGCAATCATTTAATAACAAGGAATTGCAACTTTAATAATCGTAACAATAAGTTAAAACTTAAGATAAATTAAATACGATTTATAAGAAAGTCGCGTTCCTAGTTTCTATATATTAAGAAAATATAGATTGTTCGTCTTGCTCGTTCGTTAAGCATAACGAACATAATTGTTCGCGATGTTCGCTCATCAAGTATGTCGAACATTATGTTCGAAATGCTTGTTTCTTAAATATGTCGAACATGATAGCAAATGCGTTCGTAACGTATAGAACCTAAATTACTAGTATAACTTAAATAAGCTCGTAACATGTATTTGCGATAAATCTTGCATTTAAGAGTAAACTTAACAACTAAAATGCATTAATAGATTTAATTTGTAACTTTACACTTTATAATTAATGTTTGCATTTAACAAGAATAAATAATGCTAACTTGTTACTTTTAATCTTTTATAATTAACAAAGATCTTCGACGACGAATTAATAATAAAATAACGCATTAAAAGTTACAAAATTAAGCATAAAGAAAAACGAAAAGTTAATTCGATTATTTAACTTAAATATTTAACAAAGAAATTACGTTTAACGAAGAAAAAAATAAATTTTATAACGATTGTTATGTAGCGATCTAGATGCGAAATCGAAAATATTAAAGTTTAATCTAATTTGTTGCATCAATAACGTTATAAGCATTAATATAAATGCTTGTTTGTAATTGAATAAGCAAAACAACGTTGCGCAAAATTGACTTAATTTATCTTCTTTTCTTGTTATCTTATTAATTTAAAAATAAACACAATTTTTATTTAACATATTTAAGAGCATATAAACTCAAAGTGTTTTTTGTTATATTAAAATTCTCGCATTATAATTTTTTTATCGAATTTTTATCGATTATTAAGAAGCTAATATTAAATTTTGTTTTATTATTTCTCTTGCAAGATTTTAACAATCAAGATTATTTTCTTGACAACATTTATTTCGTTCGCTTATTATTTTCAAATATCTCGATTTTTCTCGCGAACGTTCGTTAATCTCGCAAAATTAAATTTAAGAAAGTAAAAAATATTACGAATTTAATATTAAGTTATAAGTTAACAATTGTTAAGTATTTGACTTTGTTAAGACAATATTGTAATAAATTCGCAAAATAATATAGCGAGTTTCTTGATTACGTCTATAAGAATTTGATCAAGAAAAAAGAATTCTTTCTTTTAGTAAATTTACGAAAATTTATTATCGCATTTTATTGCAATTAATTCTAAACAATAAATAAATTGCGATTCGAATTAGATGCGTTAATAAAAAATAAAGTCTTTAAAAAATATTAAAAACTCTTAGAGATTATAAATTAAGAAACTTTGATTAACTTTAAAAAAGTTAAAAAGACAAGAATTAAACATGCTTCTTTTAAATTAAAATTTATCGTTAGCGTTAATTGTCTAAGACGTTAAAGCAATTGCAACAAAAATATATTTAAAGCTTAACTCTTAACAATGTTAAAGCTATATTATTTATTTTATTTCAACAAATCGAATAATTTTTAATCGATTTTTGCTCTTTATCTTTACAATAACGACGTTCGTCGAAGAGTTGTTAATTTGTTATAGTTTATTAATCTAATTATATTTTATCGCACAATTTAACGTTATATAAAAAAGTTAACGAATAAGATCAAAAGACAACTTAAATTAATAGAGAAACTTTTAATTACGATCTTAATTTATAATAATTTCGATTATGCAAAAGATAAAAGAAATAAAAGAGTTAATAAGATAAGATAATTTAAGTTTATTACGACAATTCTTATATTTGAACTTCACGAACTTAACTTAATTTCGCTAAAAAAGAAGATATAAAATTCTTGATTTTACTCGCTTTTAATTCGACAACTTGTAATAAAGATCGAAGACGTTAAACTTAACATAAATATAAATAATAATCGAATTAGTTAACATTATTCGATTGACAAAGCAATTTTAATTGCGACATATTAAGATTGTTATACAAAATCTCTTTATAAATTTAAAGTATAAAAAGATAAAAAATAGATTTTCTTAATCGACGTTTATGTTATTTATTTAATCGCTAAAATTTTATTAAATCAAGTATTATTTTATAAAGTCGACTTTCAAGAATAAAAGTACAACGATTAACAATATTAGTATTATTAACAATCTTTATTTTACGCAAATTGAGTTTAAGAGCGACAATTTATAATTTGACAATAACATGCGAATTTGCGTAAATAATCTAAAGACTTATAAGAGAATAAAGTCGATAATAGTTTTGCAAAAACATACTTTCGAACTCTTCTTTAATAGCTTTAATTAACTAATGTTAATAATCGAATTGTAACATCTTAGCTTCAATATAATGCAATTAATTAATTATATTTACTTCGATAACGCGCGTTTTAAAAACAAATCAAATCTTTAATATGTAACTAATAAATAATAACGCAAACGCGTTATTTAATTTAACGACTTTTAGAATGTCAAGAGACTAATTTTACAAAGTTATAAATCTCGCGCGATTAATATTATAATGCGTTTGACTTGTTAAGAGAAGCACAATTTCAAGATTATTAACGACACTTTAACGTAATTCAAATCTTATATTAAAAAGCTTATTAAATTCTAAATAAAATTACTTCGACGTATAAAAGATTAGCTTTACGAATTATTATTTGCGCAATCGATTATTGCAATTTTATTAATTCTTAATTAAGAATTTCGAAATTATTAGAACTTTTGCAATTATATAAAGTTATATATAACATTTTAATATGTTATCAAATATGCAAACATCAAATTTTTAAAATATGTTCTTCGAAAGATTGCAATTGTTTTTTAAACAAAGACGACAAATATGTCAAACTATACTTAAGTATTATTGCGCGTGCTTTATATAATTGACATATTAGCAATATCGAAAGAATTGCAAGATGCAATGTTAACTAACAATTTAATAAATTTTAAAATCGAAAAAACTTCAATTTCGAAATAAATCGATCGTTAAAGTTATTAAACTTGAATTTAAAATTATTTTAAAAAGAACGTTTAAAATTTTCTTAAAACAACGATAAATTGCTTGAAAATTAAGCATTTACGAACTTATATTTGTTAAAACTTAATTTATCTATGAAGAAATTGTTTAAAATCGTCGAATTAAGCAAACATTTAAAAAAGAATAACTCGAAAAATATATAAAGCATAACGTTGCATCTAATAGAAACGTTGTTAATTAAAAGATTTATTAATCGATACTTTAAAAATTCTATCGTAAATCTATATATAATAAGCATTGTTAAATTGAACAAAAACGACGCTAAATATAATTGTCGATATTAAACAAAACTCTTTGTTACAATAAAGAATATAAATAATAATAAAATTCTAAAGATCAAATACGTAAACGACAACGACAAATTTAAATTTAAAAAGACTTTAAATTTAGACGAAAGTTTTCGACTTTTCTCAATTCTTAACGTGTTGCTATCGCAAATATTTAGTAATAAAGAACGCGCATTCTAGTTTCTTTTACGATCTTCTAAATTTATATTTGCACAACTTTGCTTATCGCGATTGTCGCACTTATCTTTATTAAAACTTGTCAAATTGTCAAAATTGCGTTGCGTGCGTTTAATAATCGAATTAAGTTTATAGTTGTTTAAGTAACTTAATCTCTTTTTTTATCTCTTAATCTCTCGTTTGCTTCTTAACGACAATAATTTTTATTAACATTTCTTAAAATCTTTTTTAGCGATTTTTGTCTTCGAACTCTAGATATTCTCGAGATCGTTTTTAAATTTTTTTTATCTCGTTTGTCTCTTAATATTTGTTGATTTTTAATTTTTGACGCAACATTTTTCCTTACTTCTTGATTAACGAAGTTCACATTTATTGATTTTGCGTTTGTTTCTTGCTTATTCTTTTTCTTTTATCTCTTATTATTCTTTGTTAAAGACTTGTAATTAATTTTGATTAAATAAGAGATTTGTTATTGCTAAAAAATTACAACGACTTTGTTTATTAATTCTTTGTTTACTTTGTCTTTGTCGCGCAATCTTGTCGCAATTATCTTATTTAATTTAACGTTTAATTGTCAATCTTATTTCAAAATTTCAAAAATCTTGATGTCGTATTGCGTTGTGTTACTTTATACGTTTTCTATAATTTGCTTAAGAGTCGCTTTATTAATTATATGTTCGTCTTAAATTATTAAATTCTTTAATATTTTATTAGATATAATTAAGATCAAATAAAATTTAAGATAAAAATTAGAAAATATTGCATAAGTCTTTTGCACTTTCTAACTTTTCAACTGCTTTTTAAACTAAATTTTTTTTTAACATTCGAATATTTTAAATATTAATTTCGCTATGCAAGACAATAAGTGTTTATTTATTTAAATTGCAACTTAAGTAGCATAATTTAGATTAAATCTTGTCTTACTTTGCAAAACTTATATTATTAATTATCTCGTTATTAAAATGTAACAATTCGATTCTTCGATAACAATCGTTTAAAATATTAATTAATTTTTATATGTTCTTTTCGAGATCGCAACGACGTACAATATCTAGTTCATTTACTAACTTAATTGCGTCGTTTTTATTAAGATTTTGCTCTAATTAAAAAGTATTCTTATTAAGACTTACTATTCGATTATTGACGTTGTTTTCTTCTTTAGACGCTTCGTTGTTAGCATTATTTACTTCTTCGATAATTGCGACAAAATTAACATTAACATTTTTGCAATCAATTAACGCTTTAAGAACTCAAAACTTTATACATTACTTTAAATATAACATTATAAAATATGCTTATTTCTCGACGCATCAATTTGCGCGTTTAAGACATTAATATATTTAACTAATGTTTTTAAGTACAAGTTATTAAATAATTTGTCTAATATTTAAATTGTTTACTCTTATTTTATAGATTTCGATGCAAATTAAAATTTTAAAAAATAAACATAAATGCAATCTTTTTTTAAAAGTACGTTAAATACGTTTCTTATTATTTTTGATTATTAACGTTATTAAGAAAAGCATTTATTAAATTTTTTTTTTTAAATATTGAAGATTTCTTATTTATTATTGAAAGAACTCGCAAACTTGAAGCATTAAATTGATGCTATTTATATATATTATTGTTTTTAATATATTGAATACGCTTTGCAAGATGTTTGATAAAAGAAATTGAAAATCTAACATATTTTTGATCGTTTTCTTTATTTTAATAAATTGCAAAAATATCTTAGAGCAATTTAATAATGTTCGCAACACTTTAATTTGCTCGTTAAACTTATATTAACTTCGAATTATTTTTTCGATTTTGTTATTCAAGATAGCAAACATTCTTAATATAAAAATCTTAATCGACAATTGTGTTCAAAATACATTAAGATTCGCATATTTAACTTTAAACTTTCGTTACTTTTTGATCAAATAAAGCTCGTTAATAATTAGTATGCACAATTTGAAAAAAAAAGACTCGTGTCTTAATATTTCGTTGTTAAAGTATTAACTAATAGCAATTTTCGAACTAATAAATACTAAAACAAAATTAATTTAATTACTCTTTTATTGTTCAAATATTAATAACATAATTAATTGTATATAAAGATATTCGATTTTATTTTATTTTGCGTTTTTAAGTTGTTGTTGTTATTGTTTAATATTAACAATTTACATTCTAAAGTATTATTTAACTTTTTACATTAATTATTCTTTAAGATTAATAACGACATAATAATTAACATAGTTTTCGAGATATTGTACATAAATAATATTGTTTAAAATAGCAAGCTCTTTTTAAAATTAATTTTCGTTATAACAATTAAGTTATCAATTATTGTTTGCGTCAATTTATTAATTTGCTTTTGTTTTATTTCGAAATTAAAGCAATTTCGCACAATTGTCTTAATGCGCTCTTAATTTATTCGCATTCTTTTGACGCTCTTGTTATTTTCAAATGCGTTTATTGTTTTTGCATCGATTTATAGAGTATTTAATATGCGACAACGATAATGATTAAGTAAATTCAAACACTTGTAAAATCTTCAATTAATTAATCGCTCAAATAATAGAATTGTAAAAAGTTTCGAACGTAAAATGTAAAATCTAGTTGAGCTTAAAAATTGTGTAATAAGTATTAGAATTTTTCGATTTTTTCGAAAATTACAACTTGAAAACAATAATAAAAGTGCGTTAAACGTAATACGTGTTTGATTTTAACATTATTAAATAGCGCATAGACAAAAGTAGCAAATTAAACAACAATAATAATTACAATAGTTATAATCGACATTGTGTTACGCAATAAAGTTGATTAACGACATTCTTAAATTGTAAGAAGACAATTTTGATACATTTATTAACAAGAAAGTCGATTTTTTCTTAAATTAAATTATGTTGCTCTCAAATCTATTGCAAAAAAAATCTAAAAACTCGCTATAATATTCTTTATATCGAATTTGAACGTGCTTAGGCACACTAAAATCTAGTTCAAGCTATCGCGCATAAGCTATCGTCTAGCTTCAATCCTAGCGTCGCCCTAACTTAAGCGAGTATTCAGGGTTGATTTTAGGGTTAAAGGTTTTTCTGCAGGCAGGTCTGAGTACTGAGGCAACTTTCAGCCTCTCTCTCTCTCGTGAAAGAATTACCAACAATTTGCAACCTTGGGTATAATGCCAGATTATACAATGGTTCTGCTTTCGAGGACACTGAATATCCGTTGTTATGAGGCCAAAAGCCCCCCCTCGTCATCATTACAGTTGCCAGGTTGAGATATACTATAAGTAGCTCCGCGCTCAGCACTCCGTACCCATCTGGTGGCAACAAGTGGTGCAGTCATCTTATGGCAGTCATGAGAAGAACGCAGTGAGCATCACGATGGACCAGACAAACAATGAAGACTTGTGGCAAAAGAGGATACTGGTCCAAACATCCCACTTACTCAGCCATCTAACCCAGCACCATGGTCAGCACACTGATCTAAACATCTTCCTATACTCGATCAATCCTTGAGAGTGCACCGTGCGGGCGCATGGAGTATCATTGGGTGTGGAGCTCGACTCACAACATCAGATACCTTTTTCAAATGATAAGTTGAACTCATATTGGCAGTATCATGACCATAGCTACTTAGCAAACGAGACTGGCCCAAAACTGGCTCAGTGTGCTTGCTAAGACAACACGTCAATGTCGAAAGAAAGACCTCTAAGTACATTGATAGGCAGATCAATGTACTTCTTCTGCCTCGTTCCTAGAACCTTGTGGCACTGATTGAGGTAAACGCTGGCTGAGAAAACCTCAAAGTCAAAGTGGTTCACGATTACTTTGCGCTGCTCTGATATGTTCCGCGTCGAATTTTCAACTTCTACGACACTGGCTTCATCAGTCTACTTCCTTTTTCTTTCGAATCTACTCGGACTACACATGTTGAGTCTTCTTGACTGTCATGATCCTTAACCCTTCTTCCCACATACGTTATACTTTATAATGTACTCAATGAAAATTTATACTGTTGCCGCAATTTTCTCTTGACTTTTATTTTCCGTCCAACCAAAGTATCATTGTTGACATCACAATGATATTTGTAGTTCCACAGGGTTTGTAATTCCCTCTTCCCTGCTTCTGGTTTCAAAGGTGGAAAATATGCTCATGGCAACAGTGGCTTGAGCAAATTTCCAAGAAATTCCACCAGAGTATTGCTCAACTGGGAATCTTGGCAGTTAGAAGCACCAGATGCAGCAACTGATAATCATGGCAATGAAGATTCTCCCTCCTGAACAGATCTCACATTTGCAGATATTCTATATATAAGATCGTCTTCGAACCATCGTTATTGTAATGCACATATCTTAACTCAGCTACAAGCATCAAACATTCAGCCTGACTAGAGGTTTATAACTTCCTATTCCTTAACATGGCACCTTACCACCCTCCTCCGACTACGCTTCCCACCACGCCCGCACAGACCATAGATCCCCCATACCCGTGGATTGACAAGATCGTCGCTATCGTCTGCTTAGCGGTCGCTCCTATCGTGGTCTTGCTCGTATGGCTTATCCTCCGCTACCAACGGAAAGCCAAAGCGGGAGCTCAAACTCAACCGTGCCTCCATGGACGAGACGTTGACATCAGAAACCGGTCTCCATTCAGGTATACGCAGGATACCAGATTCATCGAGACTCATCCGCGTTCAGAGGCGCCTCAATCCCCTACGTTGACAGGCGCTACCCCTCCGCCAGAGACATCCGACAACGTGTCGCCGCTGTCTCTTCCCAGCATCGCTCGGCATACTAGGATGCAATCCATGTCGACCGAGTCCTGCACGTCGCAAACCTCCATGGTGACGCTTTATCGCCAAAGCAACGTCACCTTCACTCCCACTACCCTTGACGATCCCTTCACCGACTTCTCAGCCATCCATCACGAGGACGACGATGGCGCCGAGGACCATCATGGCACCGCTGCCAACCCACCTACCGACATATATGCCGCGTATCCGAGTAGTGATAGCGGCATCGGCGAGATGAGGCCGGACAGCGGCTATCACGTGTCGGTGGGTGAAAGTGAGCTATATAATGGGAGTGCCACGCCGTCTTTGGTCTCTCTAACGCCCAGTCTCGTCGCTTTGATGCACATCTCCATTCTCTCCGCAGAACACATGCGGACTATCGACGAGGAGAATGCGATCGAGAGCTGGCTCGCTACGTATGCTGAATGGAGTGTGGAGTGGGTGGCGGAGACGGGTGAGGAATGGGAGGCTGCTGAGCGGAGTGCGAGTGACGATGGAGAGGAGAGGGCAGAGGATGACTCTGTTGGCGCTGTGGATGAGGTTGACTTATATGGAGCGGACTGACTTGGTGGTTTGGTGTCTAGCTAGGAGGGCTCTGTACTGACGTTATACATGACTTCAGATTGTGTCTTATAAGCCGCAAACTTGATTGAACTCAGGCATAGATAGAATACAAATCGATTGTCCCAATCCATCGCTAGTGCATCCACGTTCTTCCTCTCGCATCTCCACCACCCCTCAAAAAAAACGCTTTGCCCAAAAACACATTCTTCACTATCTCGCTCTCACTGATCCCTAACCCCACCCCACCCTCACCCCCTCACCATCCGCATCTCCTCCTTCGCCCCCACCGGCTTCTTCATCCTCCACCCTATCTCCGCATCAGCACACCCATCCCCCACAACCAAAAAGGCTTACTAAGATCTAAATAAACAGCACCAAACTCACAAATCACCCCCAGCCCCACCCCCAGCACCACCAGCGGCGCAACCACAAGCACAGCCACCAGCCCCATCTTCATCCCTCCTTCCTGCCTTCCTATGCCCCCATCTTGCCCTCCCAGCCCTCCAGCTTGCCCTCCCAGCCCTTCCAACCCTCCCAGCTGTACCGCCGCTCCATCCGTCGCGGCCGGGATCTTGAGACAGGCACAGGCGCTGCTGATTTCGCTGGCGTTGTAGCTGTTTATGAAGGGGGGGATGTTGGCGGAGGGGGGGGAGAGGAGGTAGGAGGGGCAGAAGGTTGTTGCGGTGGGGAGGGAGCGGGAGAGGGCGAGGAGGAGGGGGTTTTGGGTGCAGGGGTCGGTGGGGGGGGTGGGGGTAGGGGATGAAGGGGCGGTGGTGGTAATGGTAGAGAGGGAGGTGGTGGGTGCGGCGGGGGTGGGGGATGAAGAGGTGGTGGAGAAGGTGGTTGGCTGTGGAGTGGAGGTAGGTGTGGTGAAGGTGAGCTCCTCGGTGGTTGTGATGGTTGCCCACATGATGGGGGCGAGGTTGATGAGGCGGATGGGGTGGAGGGTGGAGTTGTTTCAGGTGTTGGAGGGGAGTGGTTTGTGGGGAGGGAGTGGTGTATGGATTGTGGGTTGGGGGATGAGGGTGCTCGTGAGAGATGTGCTGGATAGGTGGAGGAGGACTTCACGTTTTTGGACACGGCGGGATGCGCTTTGCATGCCTCGGTCGAATAACGGCCCGCTGAACTTGAAGTTGAGGGGAATTTGAGGGATGAAGTGGTGCTCGTGAAGGATGAACCTGGGGAAGCTGGAGAGATGCTTGAACCTTCTTGGTAATGTACGACCCTTCTAGAGACCTACTTGCGATATCGAATTGTGAGAGTTGGTGACTTGTCTGAGTAGCAGACGATATCGAGCAAAGGTATGGCACATTTCAGGGGCCATCCTTGATGCGAAATAAGACGTTTGCTAGTGAGCTTTCTCGGGAACGCTGCACTCTTGATGGTAGCTTGGAGATGAAACAAGGTACTGGGAAATGGCTGTACATTGCGTAATGGTGAGAGGAGCGATAGAGACAAGAAAAACGACGAAAAGATTCAAGCACATGAAAACCACTGAAACAAAAAGTATGATATATCAGAAGGACTCGGAGGACAAGCCGGGCGTACAATGTGAATAATAGCAAGTTTGTTTGCAGTAGGGTTTCACCAAGCCCAATAGGTCTAGGAGGGTGAGGATTGGAATACAAATAGGATGCGCTGGGGACAGCAGCCTGGAGAAGATCCAATCAGACCTGTGAAAGATGATACCTCTCCTTTGACTGCAATCGATTCAGGTCTCCTTTTCGCCCACCCTACGAGAGAAGTGTGGCTTGGTGTGAAAGTCGCCCGGCATTCCGCCAGCTGTTTATTTGACGTTATAATCGTTCAGAATGAGCTCTATCCCACTAACCGTCTACGTAGTTCAACGGGGTTCGAACCGCGGGACCACTTAAGACCCAAACTTGAACATCAAGTTTGTGGAGCTAAAGGGTCCTTCGAGGCCATGGTTCGAACCCGAGCGAGTGCATTTCCCTCACCTTGGCCAACTGAGGACGGATATGGGGACCCCGAACGCATCGAGCGACCGGCCGCCATGGTAAGCGGGACTTGAATTCAAGTACCGTGTCGAGCTCCCCCAAAGAAGGTATGTTCTCTCATTTCTTTTGTTTTTTGAGCTGTGAACCTTTCCTGTATAGGTTGAGGAGCGTAACGACCCTAGGATGTGTTGCGGTTGGAGGAGGGCTTGACAGATGAGCTTCACCCTTTGTTTGCCTGCAATGTGCTGCTGTGCTACCTATACTAAGAGAGCCCGTCTTCAATACTTTCAAGTATATACAGGCTGGATTGGTATGTTCTCTTCTGGCGTTGTCCCTGGCTGCGTTAAGAATTACAATTAGCGATAAGCCCCCCGATATCCCTGTCTGAGACAGAGTCACACACTCAAAGCACCAAAGCTATGGTTTCGATCTGGCTCTAGCCTTACCGTATCTTCATCAGAGTGCTCAAACAAGAGTCCCTCAATGGGGAGGGCTCCTTTATCTCCTTCCTCTAAGAAACTCATCATACAGGACCAGTGGCGAAGGGAGGGTCTAGCTTAGTCTCGGATCTTGCATAGCTGTGCTTAGAGGAACCATGCTCAGAGTCAAGAGACACAACTGATTCCCCTTACGGGACGTATGTGGAAAATGAGTAAGATCGGCCGATGATTAAGACGGACTATCAAACGATCGTCGGCGGGACATCTCGAGGAACGGACTTCTGATCGAATGGCAAGGACTGAATACATATCGGACGAAAGCAGATCCAGCATGTAAGCTAAAGTGCCTGTCCCAGAGTCCGAGCAGCTATGTCACTCTGCCTTCATTGTGCGAGATACATGCTCTATAGGAGCTGGCCATTGTCATTTGTTATAGCAAACAGCAGAAGCATCGTTCCTGAAGAATGTATGTCAATGAGAGCAATGGAGTTACATAAATTAGTTTATGTTTTCTAGAGACGAAGTGACTACACATGTGCATGGTACTTCCATAAGCGCCTCGCGGGTGCACAACCAATCGGAAGGCAGCCATGACGCTTGTCTGATTGAGACACCTCGGATCATGCTCTGTCATAAAGCTTTCCGGTGCTCAACGACATCACTGTCGCATTCTATCAAGTGTTGTGCTGCTTGACAATTCAAATTATTCTTGAGCTGTACTGTATACTTCTGTTCTCCTCTATGTGCTGCAACAATTGACGCTTAATGACTTTCCTGCGATAAATATGCTGCAGCCTTCTGCTCCGGAACACCACCTTCTACAGTCCTCCAGTGCTCTAGAATAATCCTAGACACTGCTCTTGGAAGCTGCAAAAGCTCGAGTGCGAGCCAGGCACTTCAGTATTGGCCGGAACCCCTCCATCTCTATCAGCGGGCTGCTATAGCCCTCTTCTTCACACTGCCATTCACTTTCCATACTAGCGCCATCCCGGCCCTTCTCTTTACCATTGTCGTGGAACTCATGATCACCAACAAACAGCTTCAGTTGAGACCGAGACTACTGATCCAGCCCCGGCACTACCAATTTTGGTCCCGAGCTCCAAGAAGCTAGAGTCAACTACCGAGCGCCTAGGCAACCTGACAGCTTGTACAGGACTTGACTATATCTCAATATTTTGCTGGTCAGCCAGCGAAGGCCTACATGTCGATGTCGCAAGTGCGTACGAGGAAACGCCCCGCGCCAGGATCGTCTCCTCTCGACACTGCTCCCTCCACCAATCATAATACCACGGGTATCACACAGAGCACTGGAGCAAGCCCAATGGCTACGAATCAGTACTTGCAATGGCCTCCGCAGAATCGAAACTCATACCCGGATCCTTCGAACAGCTATGAATCGATTCCTTACAACGAAACGGGCCATTCGCACGGATTGCCCATGACGCCTTCGGATCAGCTCGCTACAAGGTCTACAAGTCAGCAACTAGTGGCGAGGGCCGATTACAATGGTTTAAATAATGGAACATGGCCAGTCCTGGTGGATGGTGTAGGACAGCCTGCCAGTGGTGCTTCGCTCAATCAGAATGACGAATTAGATCGAAAAGCGGATGTAGCGAAGAGGGAAACGCAGGCAAAGCGAAAACAAATCCCACCATTCGTCCAGAAGCTGAGCAGGTAAAATGTCCAGGATCTACGAAACCCTGGGCTAGGCTGACTTCATGTAGTTTCCTCGACGAGGATCGAATCACGGAACTCATTCGCTGGTCAGATAAGGGCGACTCGTTCATCGTCGTAGATGAGGACGAGTTCGCTAGGACCCTGATACCTGAACTCTTCAAGCACAAGAACTATGCGTCCTTCGTCCGACAACTCAACATGTATGGCTTTCATAAGAAGGTGGGGCTTTCGGACAATTCAATGCGCGCAAGCGAGAGAAAAGACAAGAGCCCTTCCGAGTACTACCATCCTTATTTTCGACGCGGTCGAAGCAACCTGCTCTGGCTGATCCAGAAGCCAAAAAACCCTCAAGGTAAAGGCTCAGGCAAAGCAGTCACAAGATCCAAGCAGGACGATGCAAACATGGAAGACGATGGTGACGAACCTTATGACATCGACAGTCCTGCGCCTGCGAGCCGTGGACAAGATAATACTGCAGCCCAGAGAAGTGGTCAACAGCCCTTGTTAATCGGCAATGCGAATAGAGGTAATTCTGGCAGGGGTGTCACCCCTTCCCAAGATGAATTGGCAGCCATACACCAGGAACTCGCCGAGGTTCGAAAGAACCAGAAAGTGATCTCGGAAGTACTCCAGCAGATGGCGCGAGAGAACGAGCGTCGAGCACAAGCCTACCAAACCTTACACGATAGGCATGAAAACTCTATCAATGCTATGTTAACCTTCCTTGCTACAGTGTATAATCGGAGCCTCTCCGAAGGGCAGGGCGTGCAGAACTTTGGCAATGTGCTTGCAGGCGCTTTCCCACAGGACGCACAGCAACAAGGTAGTGTGGTCGATATGGGCGACTTTAATGAACACAATGTCAATCAAAACCAGCCGTTGTTCAAGAGGCAGCCGTTGCTCCTGAAAGCGCCCCCGTCAGGCAACAACTCTACAGCAGCGACACCCAACGCCCAACCACCGCCGTATCTCTCTCCAAACGCCGCTCAACAACCACCTTTCTCGCAACAAAGCGGTCCAGACGCCCACTCCCCTCACATCCAGGAACTCCATTCCCCCGCTACTTCCAATCGCTCTTCTCAGTCTCCCAAACTCCGGCCCTCCAATAAAGGCGCCGCTTCCGAGCAGCAGCAACCCGAAGCAGACATTATGTCCCTAATCAACTCTCACAACGCCCAAAACACTTTTCCCCCTGGTACCCGCATGGACTTCCCTGAAGCGCTATCCCACCTACAAACCGCTGATGGCAAATCTCCGCTCACCCCCAACCAGCGCAACAACGTGCTCCAACTCATGGCCGGTTCCAGCGTCGAGGGTGGCAACGATAACAACGCGCTGGCGTCCCCGAACCCTCCACAGCTGCCGGAGACGAATCAATTCGACTTGACGCGCGAGCAGCTCGAGTTCCTAGGCAACGCCATCAAGGACCAAGAGCAGAAAGTCGGAAACCTAACGCAGAGCCTGGCGCCGCTGAGTCCCAGCGGAAGTATTCCCGGGATGGGCGGGGAAGGGCAGTACAACGGCTCGGATTCTTTGCTGGATATCGACTCCATCTTCAACAGCGGTGATTACTTCAACGACCAAGGCACTGAGGAGCTGGACTTCACCAATGGCGAGATCCCGGACTTTGATTTCGGGACCGCTGCCACGAGTGATGCGGACGGCGGTCTGGCGAATATGGGTGGGTATGATGGCGCGGCGGATGAGCGCTCGGAGAGAGGCAGTGGGGTTGAGACGCTGGAGAGCAGTGAGGTGGCGAGTCCGGCGGTCACGGTGGAGGATGCGCCGGAGGAGCAGGAGGAAGATTATGGGAGGGGGAAACGACGGAGGAAGAACTAGTGAGCGAGGTCGGCGTTTGCGGAAAGTGATGATAGTTAGGTGGGGAGATGACATGAGATATGGAAAACGGGATATATGATGATTACGACTCGCAGCGTGGAAATATGGGTCGGAAGGCTGATACCACGAACGTATAGAGACATATTTCCTCGGATTGGCCTTGTAATTCCCCGTTCGGTCCAATGGGTTTCTTTTCTGAGCCTCTAAAGTACATAGACTTTCGGCCTTATACACAGGCCATAATGCCAAACTTTTTTTTATCGTTGTTCAGACACGCATAATGGAGTCCGAAGACTTCGAGCATAAGAAGACCATCCCTTCATCCCTATAACACCCATCTTAAGCGCCTTCGCCCAAACGCAGCAAAACCTCAATTTCCGTCCCCTCTATCCTTATCCCCCCCCTCTACCCCCCTTCCACTCAGAAAAGCCACACATACGCAAAAACCCCCCAAACAACCACAAAAAAAATCACCCACACCCGCCACCCCACACCCGTCGTCTCCGCCATGCGCAGCATACGACCCATCGTCCCCTTGAGACGTAGTTGTGTGTTTGAGAAATTGTCGTTGAGGGTGTCGGCGAGGGAGGTGGAGGTGCGGATTTCGTGGCCGATGGAGATGGTGATCTGTGGGGAGGGGGGGTGTTAGTTTGGTGGTGGGGGATGGGGGAGGGGGAAGAGGGGAGAGGGGAAGGGAGTTGAGGGGGGAGAGGGGGAGAGAGAGCGTACATCTTTCAGCATTTTGACCTTGGCGGACATGCCTTCCAGCTGGGCGTCGTTTTGGTTTTCGAGTTCGGAGAGGACGGCGTCGGAGTATTGGCCTCTGGTCAAAGATGTGTGTTAGCATCCTCGTGTCATGGAAATCGCGCTCTTCCGTCTCCGTGTTGCCCATCTTCTTTTGTGCTCTTTGCGATTATCCGTCCGGACACCCTGAGCGTCTTTACCACCTCCCCCGTCCCACTTGCTCTCACACTTCCCTTTGTCAAGCCCATGGCACCCACTCCCCGCATCTCGCCTCCCATTTCTGCCACTGCCCCCCAAAGAACAGCCACAAGAAACTCACTTCTTATTCGGCGTCGCCGGCCTAAAACCCCCTCCTCCCCCAGGCCCATTCCCATCAACGCCCCCATTCATCCCCCTTTGCACTCCGAAACCCCCACTATTCCCTGCATACCCACCTCCAGAGTATGAATAAGGGTTCCTGCCTGCCGCTGCTGGCGAATGGCTAGACGTGCGGTTCCGGTCGCCGGTGTAGGAATCGAAGAGAGCGGAGCGCGGGTCGCGCGTGTGTGAGGAGGAGGAGGTGAAACGGGAGGATGCCATGGTTTGAGGGGAGATGAGTGGATGAGGGGAATTGGGAAGGGAGGTGTGGGGGCGTGGGCGTGGGCGGGTGAGGTGGCCTTTTCTGGGGTGTGAAGCTGGTGGATGTTGAGGTTTGAGGGGATGGTGATCAGATTGTGTATGAGGAATGCGAAGAATTCATGATTACGGGATTCGAGATGCTGCTTGGAAAGTTGAAGGCCATCTTCTGTAGGTGACTATTAGGTGCGTGGGGAGTTGGAGTTGAGCGGGCTTTGTTGCGGGAGATAGTTCCTGATTGGGAAATTCGCAGAGGGTTCTAGAGAACAAGAGAAATTTTTAAGAAACGGTTGTGAAGAAAACACTGCCACGTTATGAATGCATCCAACCATTTACAACCATAGTGATGATGTTCAAGGTCACAGCTTGATGATTAACCAATCTGCAGCCGCTCAGCAATGTGCGTTTGAGCAAGCAATAAGCATGGTTTTTTGTCTAGGTTCCAATATCATACATGAATGCTTTGCAAAGATGCTTTTGAGTCTGCCAGCCATCGGTCATGGCGTACCTCTCGATCACAAACCACGGGTCGCCGACCGTGAGCCCGTCATGCGCACAAGACCTCAATGAATTCAACGACCGACCGTCAAGGGAGTGCACGCCTATTCCTCCATCGCATCGTCGTCGCCCTTGAAGTCTTGGTCCTCGTCATCTGACTCCGGTAGATCATCGGCCTTGTTGGCTTCCTCGAAATTGATGGCTTTTCCACGCGTGCGGCTGCTGACGATGTTGCTTGTATCGATTTCCTCCATGTTGTCCTCGTCTTCCTCATCCACTGCACAAAGCATACATTAGCGCCTTAAGAGCATGCGCCTTGGGACCGAGACTATACCTTCAGGCTCCTGTTCTTTGTTTAGCAAATGAGAGGGTAACATAGGCACACGTTACTTACCGCGCCTTCCGCTGCACTGTCATCCTCATCCTCATCAGATTCGTCCTCGTCCATGCTCACATCCTGATGTGGGGGCGCCTTCTCCTTGCCCTTCCCTTCTGCAACAGTTTGCGCAGGGCCGGACTTGTTGGCGGTGGCTTCGGTGCCGCCTGCTCTGGGGTCGAGTTGCTCTCCGTCTGCCATGTTTATTGATTGATGCTGTGGGAAGGTGAGATGAAGACTGGCGATCTGGAGTGACAATTGAGTGTTAGAGGCAGTCAAAAGGAACTGAAGCTGGTGTAGTGAAATCGCGACAGAAGTCGCGTCGTGAATAGAAGCTAGTTATAGGGCTGCATCAGAGCTACGCTAGAGTCAAAAGCCAAAGATGGCACTACCGTCATTCATTGTAGAAATGTCTAAGTACATATTGTCTGTACTGTGGAATTACAGAGCGCTTCTTGAATACTTCTCCAGTTTGAGTCAAGCTTCGAAAATCATCCATCAATTACAGTCGCCAGTAATGTCCCGCCTTGCCAGATGTAGATTTTGTTATCCGCGGACATGAGATTCACATCACAGAATGTGAATTCCTTGTACAGCGACACGCATCTAAGTACTCTCATGGCACACACTGTCTGTTCTAACAGGTGTAGTCAAATGATCTCAATATGCCATACGCATGCACACTGGTTGCCGCCATGACCAAAGCATGAAAGATCTGATGTGAGCATCCCCAAATGTCAAATCTACCAGGCTTTATAGACTTTGGGACACTTGTGGCATAGGGAAAAGCGCCCATGAATAACAATCGCACTTCGACTAGATAGTAAGGTAGACCGCTTTGCTTGTTCATCTGCTTTGGACCGAACAACTCGATACGATGGATGAGCGGAGCGAAGCCTGACAGTCCGTTATAAACAAATGTTATAACAAGGAACGTGCGAAACCGGAGACCTTGGAAGTTGGGACTGACAAGGATTAGAGCAGTGATGGTGCATAGCGCCGATATCTGACACGTTCATCAGCCGTATTCAGAGACCAGAAATGCGGGAAAGCGTTCACCATTGTCCAGTATCGCTTCTGCAAGGTTGGTTCACAGCAGAAGATCAGGTAGATCCCGGACACAAAATCGCCCAACGTCAAAACAACAATGCCCACATAGTCAAATCACAGCCATAGCTGGGATACTGAGGCGGAATGGTTCATCAGAGTGTGATAGATTGAAGGCGTCAGCAGGCAGACCACTGCTGTAAAAAGGAATAAGCCGAAGACGACTTGATCGCGTGTGGGCGCATTGGGTCACCGCATTAGGAAAAACTGACAGAGAAATACTCCACAAACAAATGAGCATACAGCAGGTACCAGACGTGAGAAGATATTGAGAGTCTCGTTGTGCATGTAAAACCAGCTGTGCGAAGCATCGAGTAGCAGCATCGGTCACAGGTCGGTAGCCATACACGATATACTCGTTGTCCTGATACCATTCAGGAATCTCGTGATAAGAGAGGAGTAATGGAGATCATTTGGCTGCCTCTACTGATGGCGTTTGTGGCAGCTCGAATGCCGACCTTTTAATATCTGCATGCTCAACGGAGCAAGGTGGCCAGCGTTTCCGGAGCGATGTTGACGAAGCAGATGCAAGCGTTTCCTCGGGCTCTTGACGAGCCTCGCCCATGATCAAGCTTTTTGCGTCGTTATGTCAATTGGCTCAAGTATGGAGATGGGAGATCTCAAAAGAATCAGGGCGACCCGGAGCAAGCTAGTGCTAGCCGGCTCATTGGCAAACAAAATCTTAGATCACCAGCCGCAAAAGACAGGTACGTATACAGTATGCAGGGAGGTGATTTCTGGAGGAAAGAGGCCCTGAAAATGTGTGACAAGAGTCCTCCATAGAGAATAGAGATTTAGCTATGAAAGAAAGCCGAAGCTATACTTTTTGGCACCTGCCCAGCCTTTCACCTTCGCCCGATACGAAATCTATGCCATGCAAATAGGCTCGGCACTGGCCAATCGAGGGAAGAGGAATACCCGCTCAGGCTAGGACGAGCGAACACCTGTGATACTTTGGTCAGGGCCAGGCACCTAGACTGAGAGCCACATGGATTTCAACTAACTTCACTTTAAAGCTATTCAAACGTCCAGACGTCCAAACAGCCAAACAGTCAAACAGTCGAAAAATGCCAATCTTGCCAGAGCAAACCAAGCTGACATGGGGGCGAATTGATAAAGCTGGTGATGCCTACCTAGTAACATATGTCATACTCGCTTATATCTATAAAGTATCAGCCAATGTAGACGGCACGGGGGTAACGCACTAGGTTTTGCTGCACTAATTGTGTGTTGCTGATTGGCCAAACAGATTCTAGGGTTCAGAACAGGGTTAAAGACAGCACCTGAGCAGCGCCTTGGCTCTGTCGCCATAATCACACGCTTTCTTCCATTATCGGCATCACATTGACACTTGCATTATGGATCAATCAGGGATGATAACACTAAGACATACGATCTGGTGTTGCGCAATACCCGAGATGTTTCGCATCATATTTAAATCAACAATGCGCCCGGATAACGCCAAACGGTTACTTTATAATTGGAGGTTCTGTGAACAAGCTCAGCGGTTTTTCGTGCGTGCCACAGTATGATAGGCCACCGAAGTCTACTGTTCTCCAGAAGACTCCTCGATGGTCTATGGAGCAAGTGTCCAGCAGGCGACACGTTGTTAAGACCATGGTACCGAATGCTAGGTCTGACTCGGCAATCACAACCATCCTGGTATCGAGACCGCTATCTAGAGGAGTTGCAAGAACGCCGGGAAGCGAAGACACCTTTAGATAAGCTCAGTGAGACATCCGATGTCTTCTTTGTCATCATCCGATCTCGATACGACGAAGCACCAGTCCGACATCAGCCTCCCTTTGCCGTCTCGCATCTCCTCATCTACGCCTACATGATGGCAAAGCTCACTTCTCGCTGGGCGTTCTATCGGACCGCCGCTATTCTTTGCAAAGCCGCTCGTTATGACTTGATGTGCGAGGTGGTGAATCCCGGCAAAGACTACAAGCTGGACGAAGTGGCTTTCCGTCATCACATCGATCCAGTCAAGTTCAAGAAGGTTTGCTACATGTTGCGGAGGGTATGGCCACTCCTTCCGTAGAGATGTGGGTCCGGGGATCTTCAGGCTCAGCAGCAGCAAGGCGAGCCAGCAAACGTTATAAGTTCCAGTCGTTGGTTTTTTACAGGTAGTGAACCCGCAATCTCTTTGAAGCTCTCCACCGCTTGTCACACTCATTGAACAAGATAGCAGGAGTTCGGCTGGAGACCTTGTGACGGCAAGGCTGTCTGTCACCGCTGGCAGCGAGCAACCGAATTCACCGACGATCAGGCGTGGGAAGCCTCTCTCGGCCGACTCGCCCACCGCTGGTTTTCGGGTACTTGAACGATCCTGTTTGTCAAAATATTATCTGGTTGATGCGTCAAAGCCAATTTTTCGACGGGGCTTCAAACTGACGCCGGCTTGCTGGTAATGTCTAATTGATAGACATATAGAAACATAATCGAGCATCATCTTCAACTGTATGTAATTGAATCACCCAATTTCCCAAATGGTCACTGTGGCAAATTCGTTGGGGGGCCCTCAGGTCGGTGTTACTGCAGCCAACTTCTTGGTGACTCTATGGGCCATAGGGCTTGGGCACTCTGTTTCTTTGTCTATGATTTGGAGAGAACCCGGCCTGAGCATCGAACCCGATCATGTGTCTTGGTGAAGTGCATCGCCATCAAGCACGCAACAACAGTAAGGCGCTGCAATAACCCGTGATGGCTTTTAGGAGATTTGTTTGCTAATCGAGAGGCCAGGAATCTCATGTTAACCAGATACATGATGGACGGGACTGACGCCCCAGATTTACCTCCATCCAACCACACACAAGCAACCTCCGACATTGCACAATCTCCCTCATCGTTGAAATAGATTTCCAGCCAACCTTCCCCTACACCTTCAAATTACCATGGCGTCTACCAAGAACGAGAAAGCATCAAGCAGCGTGCCTGCCCCCACGTCAGATTCCCAGCTGAACCGCCCTATGACCCCTGTCGATTGGACTGCCCCCAAGAGCAAAGCGGTAGTAGTCGGCTTGTACGGGATCCCGGGCTCCGGCAAGACGTTTCTGATGCATCAGCTAAAGCAAGAATTCCGACAAGAACGCTTTGCGTTCTATGAGAGCTCCGAATTGATTGACCTTGCCTTTCCTGGCGGTCTCACTGCCTTTAGAAATTCTGATGACGAGACGAAGGACTATTGGCGCAAGCATGCCATCGACATCATCGGGAAGAGCTCCGCAGTCAGCGGACAGGTTGCAGTTGTCTCCGGTCATCTCGGTTTCTGGTCTGATGTCAAGAAAGCCCCAGACATAGTATGCACGGAGAATGACCTGCACACTTACTCCCATTTCATCTACTTAGACACGCCTGCTGAGCTTGTGGCTGAACGTCGTCGAGCCGATAAGACCAGAGTAGATCGCCCCGAGCTATCCGTCTCCGATCTAACCCAATGGCAGCAGGCGGAGAAAACCAAGCTGCGCGATCTCTGCCGCAAGCACGGCATTCTTTTGTACATCGTGAATCCTGGACCGGCGCTATTGAAGAACGTCTCAACGCTCCTACGCGACTTCGGATGCCATACCAAAGAGTACAATTTCTCCCAGGCTAAAAGCAGGCTGGACGAATTGGTCTTTGCTACTCAAGGCCAGGTGGAGACGATGTTGGTCTTGGACGCTGACAAGACTTTAGCCGCAAATGACACTGGCAACATGTTCTGGGAGTCGATGGGCAAAGGTTCGACCTTGAAGGATCTGTTTAGTAGCAAACTGGAGTACACTTACATTGCCTTCCGACAAGCAATGTTGCTGTATGAAGAGGCGGCCGAAAAGTTCGACGCCATTTGTCAGAAGGTAGCGTTGGCGGTAAGGCTCTATTCCGATATGCTGTCTCTATTGCGCCTTGTGGCAGGCAAAGAACATGTTGGCGCAGTAGTTGTTACCTCTGGGCTCCGCCATGTCTGGGAGATGGTGCTGGAAAGAGAAGGTCTGGCTAAGACTGTGAAGGTCATCGGTGGAGGACGCATTTCAGATGGTTTTGTTGTTACTGCTGCAATGAAAGGAGCGTTGGTCGCCCATTTGCGAGAGCACCATCACATGTATGTCTGGGCCTTTGGAGACGGTCCGCTGGATTTGGAGATGTTCAGGGAGGCGGATCGAGCCATCGTCATAGTCGGTGACGAGCAGACCAGGAGCAAGAAGATGGAAAAGCTATTGGAAAACGCCATCAATGACAACTGTCTTCAGGCACACCAAGCTCTACTGCCTGGCACGGTATCACCACGGCTGAATCTCACCAAGCTGCCCCCGATCAAGCTTACCGACCAGCAATTTCGCGATGACATTCTAGTTCGCCGTGGACGAAGTCGCGGCCCTCAGGTCCTTCATGCGACAAACAAAAAAGCTGCCAAGCTCCTCATGACGCCGACGCGCGACGCAAGAGTTGCAGGTCCGGCTTTGAGGGAAGCCCATGCCGCCATTGGACGGTATCTGGCGACGGAGTACTTGACCGACATCATTGGCCTCGACGAGATATCGATTCCGCACGTCCAGGGCAAGCTTACAGAGGGGCATCAACTTCGCCATGAGAGACAAACGACAATCGTGGCGCTGATGCGCGGGGGAGAACCCATGGCTCTCGGTGTCAGTGACATATTCCCACTTGCTAGTTTCTTTCATGCCAAAGCTCCGGAAAATATCAAGCCCGACCTTCTCAAGGGACAGCAGACCATTGTGCTGGTCGATTCGGTGGTGAACAGTGGTGACACCGTTCATAACTTTGTGGAGCATATTCATGGCCTAAATGATGCGGTCCGCATTGTGGTTGTCGCTGGTGTCGTTCAGGCCGGCTTTATCCATGGGCCCAAGGCCAGGCTCCCTCAGACATATGCAGTACACAAGAATCTTAGCGTTGTGGCCCTTCGTCTCTCGGAGAACAGTTTCACGGGCAAGGGCCCTACTGACACTGGTCATAGGCTCTTCAATACTACGTTTCTAGACTGACTGGGCTTCTTGTGTACACCGTGAGAGTCTTCTAGATAAAGATCATCCGAATGTAATGAATTTAATGGACCCCAGGTTCTCATACCTGAAATGCTGAAACATACTGACCCTAGAGATTCTATAATTCCCTTGGGGCTCAATAACCCCAATCAAAGCTACTGTGGGCTTAGCGAGAATCGCACTCTCAAAGCACCCCCCATCAGCTCTGAGCGCACTCCCACCCTCAGTGTCCGATCCCATTTCTACGGTTCACTACCGGATAGCCTTAACGTCACTGACTATTATTGGCCAACCGTTCTCCTTCTTCACCTCATCCGGGACCCGCAACCGACTCGGTAATTGCGTCGCCCACGCCGCACTACTTTGAAACACCAGAGCTACGGCTCCCTCCTCCCCGTTGCTCTTTTCTGTGTAGTATTCCCCCACCATCAACAATGCCCATGGGTCATAGCAAGCTTTCTATTACCCCTACTAAACTGATTATTGTGGCTGCCGCTGATGCTCCTGCAAAGCCTTTCGCTCATTCTCAACCTCGAAACTCAATCTGGGGGATTTGACACTCGCAAGTCTCTTGACATGGTACCCCACTGAATCTCAAAGGTGGTCCTATTCCTGCTTGATTGCTAGAAACAAGCAACAGGAGGATGTCTTCCAAAATCCCTACCCTGGCTATCGAGATTATTGAGCTTATAGCTACCTTCCAAGAGCCCGTCGACTTACGCTCCCTACGCCTTGTCTGTCGAGAAATCAATAAGAAGACTCTACATTACTTTCGTCTCGCAAACTTTACTACTATACAAACGGATCTCGATCGCAAAAGTCTACAGCGGCTACAAAACATCACGAAATCAGAGCACCTTGCGGTGCATGTGCAATGTCTTCACTTCAAGCATACAGATGACGGTAGATTCGGTCGAGGATTAGATTGGCGTCGCCACCAATGGAATCTCTTGGCAGATCAATTCGATGGCGTTAGTTTGCTGCGAGACGGAAAACTTTCTCAAGTGCAGGTCATTTCACTTCAATAACTGTGACGAATACCAACCGCGTCAAGAAGCAGACTCCTTGATACCAGGCGACGCTGTCGGACCCGTCCTGTCTATCGTGGCTGAGGCTGATCTCGCGTTAAGATCCTCTACAGCTGAAAGATCACCCGGCATCATACGATAATTGAATCGCCTGCGTTTGAGAAGCATAACTACACTGCTTATCGCAGACTATCAAGAAAAAGTTGAAACTAGGTATCTGAAGCGTTGAAGCTTCTGTCTACAATTTTAGAAGTAAATGCTCTATAATAGTACAGTGATTGATTGATTAATTGATTATTTTATTAAGCACTTGAGCCTTCCCTATTTGGGAATGCTATGCGACTAGTAACAATCAATCAATCAAACTTCGCAAGAAGTTTGATTGATTATCTATTCACGTCTTCTATATACGCTTTCTAAATAAAGCAGTTTCTTTGAGCACAATTATTTTAGTTCTCGTCTTGTACTTTATGTTGCTAAGTAAGTTTTCAATTCAATATATCTTATTTCGAACGCTCTAGTAGTTCTTTGCAATTAAGACTGGAAATTAATTAATAAGCTCGATTTCTTTTATAAATGTAATTGTCTTCTTTAAATTGTAAAAATTAGTAAGTATAGCTTTTAAATTGAGCTCTTCTTAAGTCTTTTTTTTCTTTTTCTTCTTTTATAGATTTTGTTTAAGATCGACGTATTTTTTGTACGTAGACAAAATATATTTGATTGTTTGCAACATTTGTTTACATTAATAGCGGTTTGTTTCAATATTAAATACTTTTTGTTAAAATAGAAAAAGACGAATTTTTTTTTGGTTCTTATTTGTATTGCGAATGCGCTAAGATTCTTGATTAAATTGTTGTAAAACTTTAATATTGACTTTTTCGAATTTAATTACAAAGCGTATAATTCTTTGTTAGTTTTATCTTTGTTTTATAGAGTAATTTATTGTTGTTAAGCTTTCTTTGTTAGCGTTATTTTTCTTGCACTTCTAAGATAATAAGCTAATTTTGCAAATTTTATTGTTTAATTTGTGTTGTATTTTATTAGTTTATCTTGTCTATTCTTTTTTTGTCTTTATTTTGTTGCTTGCTTAACAACAACGTTTATTATTTTGTTGTTCTTATGCGTCGATATTAAGATTATAAGTGTATAGAAAGATAAGTTGTATTAGAGCTATCTATAATAATTATATACATTACTAGCGCAATAGCGCGTAAGAAAGAAGCGTCTACGAAAGACTTTCGCAGGCAGAAATCTCTTTTATGCTAGAAATATTATAACATTTTGTTATCACAAAAAAGAAAGATATTGTCTTAGTATTGTAAGAATATTCTATTAGTAATTTTAATTTATGTATAGTAAGCGATTGCAACAATCGAATCTCTTTGTAATAATACATTTATAATTTATATAAACAATTAAAGCAAAAGATTTTGTTAGCAAAAGAATAATCTTTTAAAACATAAAAAGCGACAAGAGAGTAATATAATATTTGCGAAAGACTTTCGCATTACAATCTATTTAAATAAGAAATCGAAAGAGTTTTCTATAATAGTTGCGTCGAAAGATTTTTGCACAAAGACTACTATAAAGAAACTTTATTCTAATAGAAATCTTTTCGATTGTTGTAAGATAATTTGCTTTGATAAAGAATTTGCTATTGTAATAATAAACTTCTTAAATATAATAACAACAAATTTATAATCAAAGAATATAAATACTACAAGAGTTGTTTCTTTAATAGAAGAGAATTTTGCATAAAATTGCAACAAAATAAAATTTATTTTTAGATAATCTAGCAAATATATTGTCTACTTTAGAAGTTCTTCGAAATCGCGTATTAAATCGATAACGTTTTTTATCTTAGATAAATTTTATTACTTATTAAATTCGAAGTTGTAACTCTTTTAACGTATTAGATATTTCGTATCGCAACAAGCAAAAATTAATATATTTATTTATAACTTTTTCGACTTCGAAAGATCTAACTTTCTTTGTATTATCTCGATCGAAGACAAACTCTAAATAATTAAATCGAAAGATTTAAAGAAGTTATTTTTAATTGCAACAAGTTCTAGTTAAGCAATCAAAAAAATTAAATGTACACGTTAATATAAGAAGAGATTTAATTAATATATTAAGTATTTAATTTTTTTCAATATTGTAAATAAATTGATATATTATTGCTCGAATTTCTTTTTAGTAACAAAAGTAAAAGAAATATTATAATTACGATAAAGTTATATTAAGATTATATTACTCGCTTTTATAGCAAAAGACTAATACTTAAAGTTATAACAATACTTCGCATGCATTTGCGCAAAAACAATAGTGTTAAAAACTTTTTAACAAACAATAAGACGACAATTCTTAAGAATAAATGTAAAAGACTTCGATATTTCAATATTGTTATTAAATGCTTCGACAAAAAAATGTAATGCTTCGACAACAAAATGCGATGCTTTAATAGCAAAATATAATACTTCGATTACAAAAGTCTTCTATAGATCAATGACTTGCGTAAAAGTAAAATTATATGCAATCTTATTAAAGAAATATTTGAAGTTATGTATTGCATTATTGAAATTGCGCTAAATATATAACAAAGTCTCTAATTACTAATTTGAATAAAACATTGTGCTAATTAGAAAACAAAGAACAATTTTTATCGTCTAATTAATATGCTTGCTTTGTTTATTTATTTGCGAGTAATATACTATAGAGTAGAGTAGTTTGATGTTCAATTTAATAAATATAGTAATTTATATCTTCGAAAGAAATTTCCTGTTTCGATTAGAAATAATAGTCTTCGACAATTCTTAATTTGCTATATTAAGACGATTAAGTAATTCGTAATCTTATTAAACAACAACAAAAGTATTCTTTCTTAAAACAAGTAAAATACGCTTAAAGAATTTGCAACTTATAGATATTAAACAATTATATTGCTTCTTAATTGACGCAAGTAATGTTAACACAAAGTCGATAATAATAATATAAAAAGATATCGACAACGTAAGAATTAATTGCAAGAAGTTGTAAAATTAATATTATTAAATCTAATACAATTGATACTTTGAACAATGCTTAAGATAATCTTGTAAATATTGAATCAAATTGTAAATATAATAAAAGCAAGAGATTTGCTTGTAACATTACGCAAAGTTAAGAACTTTTGTCGTATATTGCTTTTAGTATATCTTAAATCATCAATTATAAAAAATAAAATCGATAAGATTTATAAACGTAAGCGTTAATAATATTGTCAAAGCAAAAAATTAAATTATTTGACTTTCGATAAAACAAAAGATTTGCGCTATTTGCAACGCTCTTGTCGAAAATTTTCAAAATTTTCTTTTAATTTAGATCGATGCGATAATTGTTAACAATTTTCTTGCGAAAGTCTTTCTTTATCTTTATTAAAACAATAGTAAACAAAATATCGAACTTATCGTTTTGCGAGAATAGAAATGTATTGTTACTAAACAAATAAGAAAGAATATTAGAAACAATGTATTATTTTTTGACTTGTAACAAAATTCTAGTTCAAATTGCTAAATATAATTAGACGCTCTTACAAGTCTAAAATTAAGTTTGTTAATAAATATTGTAATTATGCTTGTTTGTTTCGCAATATCGAGAGCAACATTATAATTCGTAAATATTACAATCAATATAACAACAAAGAAGTTAATAAGATATTTAATTTTTCGAAGCATTTAAACAATGTCGAGGATTTCTAACTCGATAAATCAATAACGCGTTTCTATCAAAATAAGAAGTCTACTAAGAAACATAATAAATTTAATAAATTTCTTAAGAGAATACTTTTTTTTATTTTAGTTCGCGAAATTCTTTACGTAATATATTATTGCTTCTATATTAAATTTCTTGTTTGCATTAAGATTGACGTACATTTGCTTAAAGAGATTTGTATGCATCAAATAAAATAACTTTGCTAGCATAAATTAAAGAATGTTAAAGAAAGTTAATTTTTGTTTAATAAAATTGTCGAAATAAGTGTTTGTAAAAAACTTTCTTCTAACACTTTTAACAACAAAATTATTGCAAAGAAAAGCAATTTTTAGTTTTTGAAGCAATTTTGCAATATCTATATATATAGATATATAGTCGCAAAGTTATCTTGTTAAATCGAAATAAATTTTTAACAATTGTAGACTTCTAAGATAGCAAAGATTTGCGATAGTTTATAGTTTATCTTTTGCAATAATTAATTTAAGAGAATCAATCTTTTGATTAAGAAAATAAACGATAGAGTATTTGACAAAGATTTTTTTCGACTTGATAGAGATGCTATTTGCAATTAGCATTTCGAAAATCCATCGCAAATGCTTGAGATATTTGTCAAGAATCTTGAAAAAAATTACTATATTATCTACGTAGACTTTCGCATACTAACAATAGATATAAAGTAAACGATCTATCTAACGTTGCACATAAACTAAGAAATTTTTGTATCTTATTATTGTTATATTAAAGAATTTTTGTTCTCTATAATTAACAACAATAAAACAATAACAATTATTAGAATAAACGCGTTATTAATAGAAGAATATCGAGCAATCAATTATTATAATATATTGACATTCTAATACAACGACAATAATTTTCGTCTAACGTAATAATAAGTAAACATTAGACTAAATAATTGCGTTTAGATCGCAAATATTAACGACAACGCGTTTTTTTTGCTTCTCGTTAATTGTTTTTTATACACAAAATACTAAGTAACTAAATAATGTCGATTCTTTTGTTTAACTAAGCTTGTCGACGTTGTAAAGCTTGCTAAAGAATCTATTTACTAATTCTCGATTCTTAATACTTAGAGAATACACTTTCGCTTTGTCAAAAATGCGTAATTCTTAGTCTGTTTTAAGCAATATGCACATTTAGTGTGATCGTTGAATCGGGTCGGACACATTTTTTTTGTTCAATCCGAGGATTCGTTAGGTAATGCATTTGTACGTTATTTGTGCGTTATTATTTTTAAACTATTTTTAGTAATTCAAATAATGCGAATTTTTTTAAAAATAGAAAATCTTGGCATTTTG